>VTLG01011064.1_pt1 | contig 40075 bp, 57 predicted proteins | sample 4694571 | NCBI WGS metagenome assembly VTLG01 (sample SAMN12604809, study PRJNA352737) | marine metagenome | biome: ENVO:00000447; feature: ENVO:00000209|ENVO:00000569|ENVO:01000036; material: ENVO:00002151; isolation source: viral sequences binned using virsorter ... | reverse complement strand
GGAACATCGTGCGGCGGGTTACGAGGGCACGATGGTGCGTGAGGCGAAATCCATGTATGTCGCCGGGCGTTCGACGGGACTCCAGAAGATCAAGCAGTTCGATGACGCCGAGTTTGAAGTGACAGGCGTGCAGCCTGGCCGCGGTCGGATGTCCGATTGTGCCATCTTCACCTGTTCCACGACGAAAGGTATAGCGTTCACGTGTAAGATGGAAGGTGCGTTGGCAATGTTGAAGCCGTATCTGACGAATCCAGACACGGTGATCGGTAAGATGTTGACGGTGCGGTATCAGGGATTGACCAATGGCGGTGTCCCACGGTTCCCCATCGGTGTGAGTGTTCGTGACTACGAGTAAAGAGTGACATGAAGAATCTGAAAGAAACCACCAAGACAGTGCCAAGCAGCAGGGATAGGTTCATGTCGTTTGATCCGCTCGGTCCAAATGAGGAGAGACTGATTATCAACATCGCCGCAGGCACCGTACTGCGACAGGGCGTCAGAGAACTCACCAATACGCCCAACACCCTTGTTTCTATCAGGTGGACAGACGAAACACTCGATTGGCATTCCGACAGACCGCTCTATGCGGTCGTGCGTATTCCCGGCGGCGCGGTCTGGTTGGATGAGACACACGGCTGGGTCGACGGGTCGACAACAACCCATGTCTATGACATCTCAGAATTGACCCGGCAGGAATTTCCGGCTGGTTCAATAGCAGCACAGCATGGATACGCAGGCACGCATTGGGCGGGCCGTGCGCAACGACTGATTCAGTGGGAAGGATGCTAATGTTCGAAAAAGTGTGTGATTGGATAGGGTATGTTTTTTGTGAGGCGTCATTCTTCATCATGCCTGATGACTTGCTGGAACGCTGTATCTTACAGTCACTGGGTGAGAGTGAAGAAGACATCGATGGCTATATCACCGTCAGCTATGCGGACTATCGCTGGTATGACCAAGCCTTCTTTACCCTCGGTTCCGTTCTCTATCGTATCGGCTGTGCGTTCTATGCGCACGGTGAATCGCCGGCGGCCGGGCAGTCACCGTGGATGGTGTCGGAAGACGCAGAGCATGAGTAAGAAGCAGGAATTGTTGGACGAACTGAACATCGCGATTACGTTGCGACATGCGACTATCGCCCATCAACTGGTGGATGAACTGATTGGCTTGGGTGATATCGAATACGTGGCAGATGCCTTTGACGAAGTAACGGAGAAGCTGAAGAAATGAAGATGTCAGCACCATTGAGCGAAGAACAACAGGCATACGCGGGAAATTTGGCGCTCACGAATCATGAAACCGAGTATCGGTTATGTGAGATTGCGAAAGCGGCCGTCGGGATTACGACGTTGCTGTGCGATGCTGGAGAGAGTGCGCACCGAGCAGCCGTCGCCGACCATCTGCCTGGTCCAGAGGGCAAATTTACAGACGAGATGGTCGTGCGACGGATGCGGAAAGCCAGACAGGGGATCGAGATGATTCTCGCACGGGTCGACTCGCTGGTGACGGAATACGAAATGAAAGATGGAGTCAAAAAATAATGAATGCCGAACATGAACTACGCACCACCTTCCTTGAATGGGGTACCAAACTGCGCCGCGCCATTAGCTTGGCGGAATCGCGTCTGGATGCTGAGAGTTTCGCCCATTCCATGCGTGTCGCCTCGAAGACGGAGGGCAACCGGACGGCGTTTAATGCTACGCTACAGGACAACACAGCAGGTCTCAAAGCGATGATCGTCGGCGTCTTGCACGACCTCATCGAAGACCAAGTGCGAGGAAAGGTGGTGGATTTCAAACATCTCGCCGATGAGTTCGGCGAAGAGGTGTCCGAGGCGGTGGAGATTCTGACACGGCCAGCAGCATCGCGGATGACGTATCGTGACTACATCACGGAGGTCGCAGAGAACGATCTCGCCACGCTGGTGAAGATTGCCGACTTGAACGATCACCTGAGCAAAGCGAACGCACCGACACTCCGGCCGACACTGCGCCCTCGCTACGAGAAAGCACGGTCACAACTGATGGCAGTGAGAGCGACATCTCTGTGGGCAGATACCACAAAAGAGACAGCAGAGTTGGAGCAATGGGCTGAACAACGAGATATGAACGGAGCGTGGTAATGCGGAGTTTGAGTATACACGGACGAGATATGAACATTGTTGAAGAGCAGCGCATGAAGTATCCGAACCATAAGCCGTGGATGATAGCACATGGTCCAGCATCGACTGGAGCGACAGCACAAACGCTGGTCGAGATAATCAGTTATCCGTTCAAAGCGGCGTATGACTTGATTGACGGGCATGACTTGGATGAACGTGAGTGGCGCATTCTGGTCCGACAGACGCCGGGTGACCCCACATCGTCGGTCGAACGACAGGCAGACCACGTGACGCCGTTGATGTCCGATGGGAAGCCAGTGTGGGCTGAAGAATATTGTGTGAGGATGGAACTCCCATACATCGCGTAGCAGAAAATTGTTGGAGAGATTTGTGAAAAGCTATAATATAACATTGTCTGAAACCGAACTACTCAGTGTCGTGAATGCGCTAACAGCCGCATCACCTTATACACACGGTGCTGCCAGCGTAACCGATATGTACTTGTTGTCGCGGCGGATTACCGATCAGGCAGCAGACCAGTTTCACGCTGCGCGTCCCGATGTGCGTCAGCAGTATTTGTTCAGTAACCGTTGAATGAGGATAGTCATGAAGCAAAATGGAGTTAAGAGGAGTAGGACTGTGGAACTTGAAGTAGAAGATCGACCAATTCGCAGTCTAAGTGCGGATGAGTTATTCACTGCGGCGTTGCCGAGAGTGCCAATGCCGGTGCAGCATGAGAAGCTGGAGAAGTACTGGGAGCGGATGGGATTGTCGCTGTTATTGGATTCGACAACCTATGAGTATTATTTGTCGCGCTACACGCGAGAGCGACCACGGAGGCACTTGTGAGACGCGGACCGCAAGCGAGAACGGATATCGAGAATGAAGAAGCCTTAGCTGACCTCGCGACGGGCCGGACTTCACGGCGTAGCACGAGGAAGACGGCTATCGTGGAACCAGAACCGGATGACATCGAGAGCGGGGCCCTCGTCGTGCGCGACGGGCGCCTCGAAGTAGAGACGCCGAAGCGGAACTCAAAGCCGAAGTCATCAGGCGCGTGGGCGGCTGGGCGGGGTCGATGGAAGTGTTGCACTTGTGGCACATGGACTCGCGACCCGGCGCATCGGGCGTGTCTTGCGTGTCGGAAACTTGAGAAGCAAATTTAGTTGCAACTAAATATAAAGACAACAAAATCGCTTTCAGGCAGGCACACAGAGAAAGAGTAAGGATATGAGACCTAGAGCAGCACGATTTCGCGTCGCCTACATGTATGGAAAGGAAGAGGGTGGCGCACAGACTCGGACTCGGTTGACCACTTCAACATCCAATCTCTGGAATCCGCAAACGCGCAGTGAGACGGGCGTGTTGTCTTATCTTCGAGGACGACATCCCGGCTTTGAGATTACGATTCTTGATTTAGAGTTTCAAGATTCCTCCGGCGAAGCGTTGTAAGTATTGTCAGTTATGAGTATTCCAACGTTCAAGAAACATCTTCACGAGAATATGGAAGAAGAGACTACGTTTAATCGCGAACTTAATGAGTCGAGTCTCAGTCGTGTGTACAGGCACAACCTGTTACACGATTGTGGGGCGTTGACTGCTTGGCGGAAAGCTGAGAAATGCGGCGAGGGCCGCCTCTTCACACACAAGGAAAACGCACAGCGCAATCGTTCGTTGTTGTCAAAACTTAAAGCGCGTGGGTATGGTGTGACGACGTTACGCGGCCGGTATCCTGAAGGTGGACGCATCACGACCGAAGAAAGTTATTTTGTGGTCGACGTTGATGATGGGGGCCTATTGGAAACGGAACTCCGAAACCTCGGGCAGCACTTCGATCAGGACAGTGTGCTAATCATTCCGAAGGGCACAGTCGGCGGTCAGGCTAAAGCCTTTCTGCTCGGCACAAATCGTTGCCCGGGCAACTGGATTGGTTTTGGTACCAAAGAGTTTTTTAATCAAGGTAAGTTTGGGTACGGTTCTAAAATTTATACCTCGTATGTCAATGGGCGCCCCTTCATCTTTGAAGAGGTCGGCGATGAGGTGCCGTCGCCCGGAAGCGGATTTGGTTGGTGGTCGTTACATCGTGCCGCCAATAAACATTGGACAGAATTTTGATTCGTGCTTTTTTCCAAGGGGGCTTTATGTCATCCCTAAAATTGCTGATAGGCCATAAATTTCTTTTATTGCCATGTGATGGAGTTACAATGTTAATCGCAATTGGCTACATGTTTCTATTCGTCTCGATTGTTAATTGATGCGTGATACCGTCGAAGAAGGGGGGAGAAGATAACCATAAATGGTGTTGTTGGTAACTGTGATCGCCAGCGTCTTCTTATTTATTGCGATTGCAATCGAAATCGATTATTAACTAAGGAGGAAGCATGATTTGGTCGAAGCCTGAAATCAGCGAACATTCTCTTCAGATGGAAGTGAGTATGTACGTTACAGCAACCAGATGAGGATAGAACGTTAAAAGAGAGATAACGGATATAATATATGGGTTCCATTCCCTAAATTGGCGCGGCTGGTGGTGATTCATCAGCACAGTTTGGCGGTATCTGTCACAAACCGCCACCATTTTTGAGAGTATAATTTATGATAAAACGGATTCATGTTAACCAGCATGTGATCAGGAAAAACCGAAAGACGGGAGAACGAAATCCGGTCCTGTCGGTCAAAACCTACAAGAGCAATACGTATGCCTCAGAAATTACAGGAGACGGACCCTTCCGTGTCGTTTATAGCCCAGACAAACCACTTTCCTGTGGCGCTCACGTATGGATTGAATACGAGGGTGATGTAGTTGTCATACGCTAATCGATTCTGGGACGCGCTCTTCCTCGTGCCTCGTATCGCGGCGGGACTCCTGTTGTTTATATGTTACATTTGGATGTTGCTAACACTCGCAGTAGTGAAGTGGATGAAACCAGAGAACAGGGGTGAGTCGTTCCTGTATAAACAGATTCTACGGTGCTATCGTGTTGGAAAGAAAATTCATGAGAAAGTGATGGACCGGCCGCTCCATTGGGCGCCGGCAGTAAATTTGAGAGTAGAACCAGACGAAAAGGATGAGGAGTAATATTATGCCGACACGAAAAGCCGTTTTTGGTATCATCGATTCAGAACGCAACTCACAAGACCAGCAGTTACCAGCAAACCCATTCGAACTCTTCGATTGGCTAAACTTCATTGATGACCATCTGTTGCGGGCCCGGACCGCAGGAACGAAAGTCGAAGCGACGGATGAGTTACGCAACCTCGCGGCCTGCGCGGTTGCTGCTATGGAGCAGTATGGGGTTCGCGCCAGGACTGGCGAGTTTGGCATTGACCAGCCCACCAATATGTCCAAGTTGTCCGGTATGTTGTCTGACCTTGATGAGTCGCAGTTCTCGCATCAGGGAGTGACGGCAAATAATGACTCGGACGATCCCGAAGACGACGATTGACATCGCACACATTCTGTGGTATCATTACTGTATGATAAATCGAAGGGTCATTGATGAGGCTGGACCAAACGGACGGACCGCACAAGCCCTTCGTTTATCACCCGCACCGACTAGGGATGAGTCGGACCCGAACTACTCAGGGTTTGGAGGTAACCTTCTGCCAGTAAGCGTTACGAGTAGAGTAGAGACTGGCGTTTTTCGTGTTGACATAGTGTGATGATCGTGGTATCATTGTAAGTGTCAAATCACACATCGGGTTCGCGCCTTTGCTGGTCGGCTCAACTCGATTCCTTAAATGATAGACCGGCAAAAAGAGAGTGCTTTTAATATGGCAAGCAAGTCCACTTCTGTTACCTCGCGCATTTTGACCTACCTCAAGACGGGGGCAGATATCACTCAGGCTCAGGCGCGCAAGCGTTTCGGCATCACCAACGTTCGCGCTCGAATGTCCGAGCTTCGTCAGGCGGGTTACGCTATCTACCTGAACGAGAAGACGACCGCTAATGGTCGCACCATCAAGGCATATCGCCTTGGCACGCCAACTCGGTTGATGATTGCTGTGGGTAACACGGTGATCTCCGACCCCACCTTCGCGCCGCTCGTGGATTGCGCTGGCGCGAACGTGTCTCGTTACACCTCAGCCCCAAGTGGTAGCTAGTTAGCTGCCATTTTCATGACTGCATGAGTCCTTCATGTGGTCGTCCGTGATTGGTGCGGCTCGGTGCCTGTTGCGGATTATGTTTCAATACTGATGAGCGCGGAAGCGCGAAATCGTGGCGACGAGCGAACAGTTTCAAATACCAACGCCGCGGTCTATTGATTAGTCCCATTCGCAACGAGGAGTTTTTATTATGCCCAAGGTGGAAATCCCTGTAGAAGAACTCCGCAAACGTAAACTGTTTGTTGCGACTCCCATGTATGGGGGCATGTGTAACGGCCCTTATACCAAAGCCCTCCTCGACCTCAACACCATCTGTATGAAGTATGGCGTTCAGGTCCAATACTTTTTCCTCTTCAACGAATCTCTTATTACCCGCGCCCGCAACTATCTTGCGGATGAATTTTTGCGTGGGGATTTTACACATTTGATGTTCATCGACAGTGACATTGATTTTGAAGCGATGGATGTTATCTCTTTGCTTGCGCTCGATAAGCCCATCGCCGGTGGCCCATATCCAAAGAAGACCATTGCGTGGGAGAAGGTCTACGACGCGGCGAAGCTCGGTCTGGTGGACGACAATCCCAATCACTTGGAACATTACTCGGGCGATTATGTTTTCAACGTGACGCAAGAGACCAAAGAGATTCGCATGGACGAACCCGTAGAGTGCTTGGAGATTGGCACCGGATTCATGATGGTGCGCCGTGACACTTTTGAGAAGTTCAAAGAGGAGTATCCTGACTATTCATATAAGCCCGACCACAATCGCACGGTCGCGTTTGATGGCTCTCGCGAGATACACATGTTTTTTCAGGCACTCATCGACCCAGAGTCGAAGCGGTATCTCTCGGAGGACTACATGTTCTGCCAGTGGTGTCGCAATGTTGGGATTTCCATCTTCCTGTGCCCGTGGATGAAGTTGAAACACGCGGGAACGCATATCTTTGGCGGTTCACTAGAAGCGTTAGCTGGTCTGTCACACAAACAACGTGAGGCAGAATTCCAGACTCCGGTCGCCCGGAACATGACAGAGGTCGTGTCACGAGGGTCCAAGAAAAAGAAACGAAAGAGAGGAGGTAAATAAATTGAACGATAACACCCCTCATCCTAACGTCGCAACAACTCCACCCTTTGCCATCTATGGTCTCTGTGGCTTTGCTGGCAGCGGTAAGAATACCGCAGCGTCTCTTCTCCTAAAGCACACAGACGGAAATGCTTACAGTTTTGCCGCGGCACTCAAGGACGGTACCGCGGCTATTTTCGGATGGCCGCGAGAGATGTTAGAGGGTGATACGGATACGTCCCGTGCGTGGCGTGACCAGACTGATGAGTATTGGAGTCAAGCGTTTAATCGATTTGTCACACCGCGCATGGTACTACAAGAAGTAGGCACCGATGTCTTTCGTAAATACTTGCCAAACATCTGGGTTGCCGCCGCAGCGCGGCAGGTGCAGTCAAAGGACGCAACCGCAATTTTTACGGACACTCGTTTTGGAAACGAGATGTCATGGATCAATAGTCAGAAGGGTGTTCTGATCTGGGTGTATCGGCCAAATATGCCACACCTTTCGGCTGCGACGGCAAATATGGTGCGGGAGATCGTTGACCGACATGAAAATCTTTCGGATGAACATCTTCAATTTAAGATTCAACATTCCTGCCAAACGGACGAGATGCATTCGAGCGAAACGTCATTCCTTTATGACGGGCCCTTACGGCCGCATATTGTGGTGAAGAATACATCAACAGAAGATGATCTATCCTCGATGATGCGCCACATTTATGCGCTACACACAACAACGGGGATGGAGGATTTTCCGTTTGGAACGAAGACATTGTATCTTTCAATGTTGCGCTCACAATATTGGTGGGAGTGGATGAATGAGAGTGAAGAGTACCTCGATAGCTACCGCGTTTATAATAAAGCTAATATCTGTATAATGTCGGGTGATAACAATGGTCGGTGAACTTATTCCCGACCCGACCAAAAGTCCGTGGGAGGCTGTGGAAGTGGATGGTCAGACGAAGACGCGGTGTCGATATTGCCTACAGTTCTTTGCCGCTCCTCCAGGCACCAACAACGGGGCATCAGCCGATTCCCAAGTCGCCAAGAACCACTTCAAATGGTGTGAGTGGTTGTCAGCATATCGAGAGGGTTGATTGAGTTGTTCGTTTCTGTTATACTTGTTGTGTTCGTATTCGTAATGTTTTCTTTTGAGGTAATTAATGGCTGATTATGAAGTGAGTGAGTCAACGCTTAAAATTCTGAAAAACTTTTCTGGAATATCCGACAGTGTGCGCCTACGGCCAGGCACCACACAGCGCACGGTGTCCGCGGCGAAGAGTATGATGGCCATCGCCGAATTTGAGGAATCGTGGCCGATGGAAACGCCGATTTATCAATTGCCGGAGTTGATTAACAATCTGACTTCATACGACCGCCCCACACTGACATTTGAAGAGAAGCAGTTTGTGATTCGCGGCTATGATTCTCCATCGCACGTGGAGTATCCGTACTCGGATGCGTCTGTCGTCATCGTGCCGCCCGAGAAAAACTTCGATCTGTCAGACCCAGTAGCGGTCTTTACATTGCCGGCCAAGGCAGTGACGGAGATCAAAAAGTTCTCGCAGATCAATAATCTACCGACAGTGACCATCGAACTTGATGGCGGTAAGTCTTCGAGCATCATCGTTAAACCGATGGATGAGAAGAATCCCGTCACACGGACCTATTCGTATCCGGTCTCGGCGGACCCCAAGCGTGTTGACCGCTTGATGGACGGCGTGCAGAAGACCTCAAAGTTCAAGCGCGAACACTTCGACCTGTTACTTGAGGGTGAGTATGTGGTGACGGTTGGCGCAGAGTGGAGTTATGTATATTTCAAGCACCAGAGTGTGCCGGTGTCATACTTTATTGTCCTGAAATCATAGCTATGGAACCTCGCGAATTTTTTGTTTGGGTAGAGCGATATCGTCCAACGACCATCGATGACTGTATTCTGCCTCCGGCAGTCGAACAGTCACTTCAGGGCATTCTCGCAAAACAGGATACGCCGAATCTGTTGTTCACCGGCAAAGCGGGCACGGGTAAGACAACCGTTGCCCGCGCCCTTGCCGCTGATATGGACATGAACGTGTTGATGATTAATGCCTCCGATGAAAATGGCATTGATGTCTTGCGTTCTAAACTCAAGGACTTTGCGTCGAGCATGTCGTTTGAGGGCAAGCGGAAGATGATTATCCTCGACGAGGCCGATTATCTCCATCCCACAAGCACACAACCGGCGCTTCGTGCGTTCATGGAGGAGTTCGCAGCGACGACAACGTTTATTCTTACGTGTAACCATCCCAACAGAATCATCGCTCCGCTACACTCACGATGTAGCGTGGTTGATTTCAGCATCCGAAAAGCAGACCGCGCAGAAGTGATGACGAAGTTTGCCAAACGGGCGTTTCAGATTCTGGACATTGAGGGCGTGACCTACGACAAACGGTTGGTGATGGAAGTGTTGCGTGTCTATGCGCCGGACTTTCGTCGTGTCCTGAACGAGTTGCAACGGTTCAGCGGCGGGAACGAACTGTCGAGAGAAGTGTTGTCCCAGTTGTCCGATAAGGATGTGGCAGAACTCTTCGCAACGCTGGCCAGTCGTGACTTCAACCGTCTGCGGAAGTGGATTGCGCAGCATGATGACATGAACGAGTCGGCATTCTATCGAATGATGTCGGAACAGTTACCGTCGCGATTGACTCCCGCTGATCTGCCGAATAGTATCCTTCTGCTGGCAGATTATAGTTATCGGGTGGCTTTCGCGGCGGACAAATCACTGAACATGTTGGCGTGTTTGGTCGATCTGATGTTGGGAACGAAGGTAAAGGCGTGACACCGAAGACGTTGCCGAAGAAGAAGAAGTCGCCCAAGGTCTTTACGTATCTGAAGGCTGTATCGATGACCAAATCGTTGGCACATCTGGACGACATCGACTTCGATGATCATTACATCCCGTGGCTGATCAATCGCGGGCTCTCGTTTCATGAGGACGCCGTGCTGGCGATGAACTCCATGAACGAGCGCCCGTGGTTGGCCTCATCGCTTCAGTTTCGCTTTCTTCTAAATACCCTCCGAGCGCGATCACGGTTTAGCCCGTGGCTCAAGCGAGCCACATCTTCAGATGTTGTGTTAGTGGCGGAATATTATGGGTGTAGCGTTCGACATGCCCAACCCCTCCTCGACCTTCATTCCGAAGACCAATTACGAACCGTACGTGCGAGGCTCTACAAGGGTGGAGTCGCCACGAAGAAGGACGCAGGGTATGACAAGTGAGTATAATCTCCCACCGCATATTGCCCAGATAATCCATAACTGCATTGAGATACGATTGAAAGCGCCAGGCGATTTTCTGAAGATAAAGGAAACCCTGACACGTATTGGCATTGCGGCACACAAGGACCGCAAACTTTTTCAGTCTTGTCATATTCTTCACAAGCAGGGGCATTATTATCTGGTACATTTCAAAGAATTGTTTTTGTTGGATGGCAAAAAACAGCAGACTGTGTTTGATGACACCGACAAAGCGAGGCGAAACACGATTGCAAATCTGTTATCGGAATGGGGGTTGCTGGAATTAGTCGATCCGGCGCGGAGTGCTATGCCAGTCGCAGCACTGAACCTGATGACGATTTTGCCGTTCCGAGATAAAGGTGACTGGGAATTGGTGACCAAATATGAGATAGGTAAGCGCCGAACGACAGAATGAGAGGGAGAGATGAGCGATAGAATTACATCGAAAGACGGTAAGTACGAAGGCGTATTAGACGTAACGGACGGCAATTTTGTTGTGCGTCGAGTGGCGGATGGCAAGCAGATTTCGACACTGGGCCCCTCCTCGTCGCCGTCCGTGAGTCCGTCGGCGTCCGCGAGTCCGTCAGAAAAGCCAGTGCCGGACGACGAACACGAACATATGTTTGAGGACATCGATGGGAGCGGCTTCATCAATCACGAACATATGTTTAGTCCAACACCACTACCGACCGAAACAAATGGGTTAAGAACTGAGCATGAGAAGAAGTTCAATGTTGCGGTGACTTCCATAGTAATTTTATTGGGTATCGTCCTATTGGGACTTCTTGTGCAGTTTACTTTTTAAAAAGAAAAGGTGTAAGACATGTATTGGGAATATACTTTGATGGAATATCTTGGATTTATTATAGCACTATGCTCTCTTCCTTTATTGGGTTTTCTTGCGGGAAGACAACACACCATAACGCGACTGAACAGTGAGCGGGACCGAGCAGAGGAAGTTCGGAGTCTCCACGATCTGATTAATCAGAATGCCGATGATGTTGCCGACCAGGTCCGATCAATTTATCAAGAGATCGGACAGTTGCAAGATAATAATCCGCGTACAACCACGTAGAACATTATTGTTTCGAAAGGGAAAGCTATGTTGACCCTATGGATGGAAATTCTTCTTCTTCTTATTGCTATCTGCGTCGTATATCGTGGCTTCACAAAAGTGCGCAACGGGACATCGTGGCCTAAAGTGGTTGCGGGTCTGCGCGGTGTCTGGCGTGAACTCTTTACGTTAAACAAGAAATCATAATGAAAGGGTGTATGAATGAGTGATGTAATTTTTACTCCCCCGTCATCGGGTGCGGCACAGATTGTCCATCTCGTGTCGGGCGAGGATGTGATTGGCGTTGTCACCTACGATGAAACACGGTCGGGCTATGTAGTTCAAAACCCTGTGACGCCACAGGTCGAGGTCGATCCGAAAAAGGGCGCTATGCGTCTGGGCTTGCTGCCTGTTCGCCCCTATTATGGGTCGGATAAGACGGCAGAAATCTTCGTCTCAGCCGCGCAGGTCGTGTATGTTACCGATCTCTCTGAACAGATGGAAGATGCCTATCGGCAGTATCACTCGAAACTCGTTCTTCCCAAGAAGCTCGACTCACTCTCTTCGCTGTTGACGTAAAGGTGGGGCCGTGGGCCCCACTCTTTTCTTTGTTATACCGCTTGCATGTGCTATAATTACGTATGACACATCCACGGTCCAAACCCGTTCTCCGCACGACCCTCACACCAGACCTACAATACACACATACCACTACCATCAAGCAGAACGTTCTGGTCCGAGCGCGGTCGTCTGACGGTCGCGCTCATTTCATTAAGACCGCATATCGTCCAACCTATTACCTCCCCACAAACGAATACACGGGCGAGGCATCCATTGATGGCTGCCCGTTATTGCCATACGAGCAGGACTCCATCCGAGATGGCCGCACGTTTCTCTCGGAACATCCTGAAGCGTACGGCAATATTCAGTGTGAGTATATGTTGTTGTCTGATGTGTATGGGTCAAAAGACATCGTGCCGGAGATGGATCGGCTCTTGATATGGAATTTCGATATCGAAGTCGACTCTGAAACAAGTTTTGCGTCGCCCGATAATCCAACCAATGCAATCACGGCCATTACCGTGATGTGGCGTCATCGGGGAGAGCGCGGCACTGTCACCTACGGATTGCAGCCGTATGAGGCGGCCGAAGGTGTCGAGTATGTACAGTGTGAAGATGAGAAAGAACTACTCGAACGATTTATTCAGAACTGGCGCGCCGACTATCCCGATATCGTCACGGGATGGAATGTACAGTTGTATGACATTCCGTATCTGGTTGGGCGCATCAAGCGGGTAGTCAATGCGCCAGCCGCGAGTTCACTGTCACCTTATAAGCATTTGTCTGAACGCAAGGTGATGTTCTACGGGCGCGAACAACTCGCCGTGGATATCCGTGGCGTGGCCACGCTCGACTATCTGGAACTCTATCGCAAGTTCACCTTCACGCAGCAGGAGAGTTATCGTCTTGACCACATTGCACATGTGGAACTCGGGCAACGCAAACTCTCCTACGCAGAGTATCGGTCGTTGTCCGCACTCTACGTCGAGAACTATGCCGCGTTTATGGATTACAATGTGCAAGATGTCCAGTTGGTCGAATCGCTCGATGACAAGATGAAACTCATCGATCTGGTTTGCTCACTGGCGTATAGTGCCAAAGCGAACTACACCGATACCTTCCGACAAGTGCGTCTTTGGGACACGATGATTTATCATCATCTTCGCGCACAACATCAACAGATTCCTCCGAAGAAGTCCGAGGCTAAAGATGCGCAGTATGTCGGTGCGTATGTGAAACCTCCACAGGTCGGACAGCACGAATGGGTCTGTTCATTCGATGTGGCGTCAATGTATCCACACATCATTCGACAGTGGAATCTCTCGCCGGAGACGTTGATCGACCATCGCGTGATGTCGTTGTCCGTTGATGCGTTATTGAACCGCACTGATGTCGCATCGCACCTGAATGATGAGGAACAAGCGCCCGAAGGATATGCGTTGGCGGCAAACGGTGTGTTGACCCAACGCGACAAAGAAGGCTTTCTTCCGGTGATGCTCAAGACCTTGTATGCGGAACGTATTCGCTTTAAGAATCTGGCAACAGAGACGAAGAAGCAGCGGGAGTTACTCGCAAAGGATGACCCACAGTATGCGGTGCTGACACGGCAGATTGCGGCGTATCACAATCAACAGTTGGTGCGGAAGGTGAACCTGAACAGTTTGTATGGTGCGATTGGGTCAAACTATTTTCGCTATTACGATATGGATATGGCTGAAGCGGTGACGCTCACAGGGCAGTTTGTGATTCGTGATGTGGCGAACGCGGTCAATGCCTATCTCAATAAGATGTTTAAGACAACCGAGGATTATGTTATCGCGTCAGATACTGATTCCATCTACGTATGTTTGAGGCGCGTTGTGGATAAATATAAAGAGCATAAACCGACGGCGACGATGAGTAATTGTGTGACGATGCTTGACCGATTCTGTGCGGATCGCATCGAGCCGGTATTGGTAAAATCGTTTGAGTCGATTGCGGAGTATCTGCATGTTGCTGTGCCTTGTCTCTCAATGACCCGTGAAGTGATTGCGAATAAGGGCGTCTGGACAGCAAAGAAGCGATACATTCTCAATGTGTGTAACAATGAGGGTGTGAGCTATCAAGATCCGAAGCTCAAGATTATGGGCATCGAGGCGGTCAAAAGCAGCACACCCGCTCTGTGTCGGGAGATGATTACCGATGTCCTGAAACTGTTTATGAACCAGACACAAGAAGACGTTTGGGCATACATCAAAGCGCAGCGTGACGTATTCGGCCGCGCAAAGTTTGAGGATATCGCATTTCCGCGGTCCGTGAATGGATTGAAAAAGTATGGTGAGGACCGGAAAGGATGCCCGATTCAGGTGAGAGGGGCCCTGGTCTATAATGAGCATATCGCCGGGATGGCTAAATATGAGAGTATCCGTGACGGACAGAAAATTCGTTTTGCGTACTTGAGAGAACCTAACAGATTTTTCACGCACGTGTTAGCCGCACCGGATGGTTGCCCTGAGTCGTGGAACGTGGAAGACATGTTGGATTATGAGACACAGTGGCAGAAGTCGTTTTTAGAACCACTGGAAGCCATACTGAGTGCTGCCGGTTGGCATGTGGAAAAACAGGACGAACTTGACTTCTCATAGAATGGATAGCGCCCATAGTCGCCGGCTTCGAGAGATGAACGATGCGTACGCGGAATCCTATATCAACAACGCGCTTCGCGGGGGGAAACAGATGAGCGACAGAATCATATCAGCCGATGGTAAGTACGAAGGCGTCCTACAAGGGGACGGCAACTTCGTCGTGTATCGAGTGACGGACGGCAAGGCAATTTCGGCACTGGGTGCTGATTTGGAGCCTCTCCAGCCGAAGGCGGAACCGGTGCCGGTGCCTCTTCCAGAAGTGCGCAACCGCGCTGCGAAAGGGTTTTCCCGACTTGAATCAAAGATGTTTGCTGATGACTATGGTGTTTATCCAGCCATCGGCGCGACGTACATGTACGCTCCGAGGTCCGCAGAGGTTGATGAAGCGCGACTCATCCGTAATTTGGACTGGTTGTCCCAAAACGGATGCCATTATATTCGCATACTGTTGATGGTTGGGAACGCTCCCTATTGGCCCTTTAAGATCGAACCGAGATCGTGGGATGCGTATCATCGCGTCATGGAATTGGCCTGGGAACGGCGTATGCGCACACAACCGGTCATTTTTGCGGACGCACAGGTGATGATGCCAAGCAAGAGTGATCGAGAGACGTTCGTGGGAGAGGTTGCGGCTTTCTGTAATCAACGTCGGGAAATGATACAGTTTATCGAAGTGGCGAATGAATCCGAGTTGAACGGCGTCAGTATGGAAGAGTTGACTCGGTATTGTAAGATTCTGTCGACTACTACGGACATTCCGTTTGCCGCAAGTTCACCGACCGGCAGCCACGAAGAGATTGTTGGACTGGAGAAGTTGTATGGGGAACATGGGTGCCGTTCACCGATTGCGACCCCACATTTTGATCGCAAGGCGTGGGAGGATGGGTATCGTATCATTCGCCAGCCGTGGCACTATCAGTACGCAGGGCACCACAGCTATATGCCCAACGTCTTTGTGAATAATGAACCGGCCGGGTTTGGTCCGAATTCTGGCGGAGTGACGCTTCCAGAGCATTTTGGTATGGCGGCCCTGAACACCTTCTTGAGTGGGGGCGCTGCCTACTGCTTTCACACCATTCACGGTATAAAAGGGCAGGATAGGGCTAATGAGAACGAATTCGATTTCTGTGATATCCCACGTGGAGAGGAGATGATGGAATCTATCGAGTCGTTGTTGGGGAATGTGCCGTTGAATATCGCTAATGGAGAAAATGCGAATCATCATTGGACAAGTCCCTTACACCCATTTGAGCCGAGCATAAACGAACAGATTTGGCCCGACGGTCATGACCGTGGTGTGGTGCGTGCGTTTGCCCAAGGGTTCGGACGAGAGTGGTACATTGGGTTGTTAGGTATTCGCAAGTCGGTGAACTTTACGCTCAACCGCAATGTCGACGCGACACTGTTTCACCCGATTACTGGGGATGTGGTGTGGGATCGAAAGATTAGTCGGGGCGAATCGACCACAGTTGAACCGGACGGTGAGATTCGTAGCTACTTGCTGAAAACCGTGGACGTGTAAGTGCTTAAAACATTTCCATTTCTACGGTTTTTCTGTTTCACAATCGGGCTGATGCTTTCGGCCGTCGCTGCTTTCTATAGTGTGACTGGACTGGCTTATATTTTTGCCAGCGTGTTTTGGCCAATTGTGATTATGGGAGGAATCTTGGAGGCCGCGAAACTTGCCGCGGCCTCGTGGATTTACAGGTCGTGGCGATTCGCACCGAAAATTCTGGTGGCATATTTGATCGTTGGTGTGCTACTATTAATGGTCATCACCGACATCGGAATTTTCGGCTACCTGTCACGCGCATACCTTGAGCAACAAGCCCCACTGACACTACTTGCCAGTAATAATGCTGCTGCCGAACGTAATGTTGATTTAGCGCGGGAACAATATGAACGTGATGATGCGACGTTGACGGCGTTTATCGAGGGTGATACTGCGAACGCGGTAATAGAGGAGCTAACTGCTTACGCTCGTCTAACGGGCGCCAACGGAGCGGTCGAAGTCTTACGATCCCAGAACGAGATCCAACGAGAACTCCAAGCAAACCTACAAGCATCGTCGGCCGCACTCTCGGACGCAGAACGCACTCTCGCCGAGTTTGAACAGGAAACGCAGGTTCAACGTGTGGATGTGGGTCCGTTGCTGTTTGTCGCGAAGGCAATTTATGGGAATGAGGATTTGTCGACAATGGATACCGTCGTAACGGCATTCATTCTACTCATCTTGGTGGTTTTTGACCCGATGGCTATCGCGTTGTTGCTGGCCGCACAAACGACAATCAAAAAAGTTCAGGCAGAAACAACGGGTGATGGCTGGGGTGGCGATAGCGGTGAGAGCGGTGGAGGACGCACGATAGCATACACGCCCGATGAAACGCCATTAGCTGATGAGTTCGAGCCGCCGGCTGTGTCAAAGGAACATAAAAGTCCTGTTGTGAGCATTACGACTGAGGATCTCGCCACGGGTATGCGCATTGGCGTTCCGGTGCAAGAGGCTTACAAGAACGCCACAGTGGCTGATGACGATAGCGAATCAATAGACGATGATATGGTCCCCATCATCGACCGTCCGAAGTCCGGTAAACGCCGCACCAGATACGTCCCCAAAAACTAAGTTGTTTGTTCTCTCCCCGTCCTGTGTTATAATATATCTATGTCCAAAAGTTTTTTCAAGACCTTCATTCATGACTTAGGTGACCCTGACACAACAGTTGCTAGCGACGGGTTGTCCTCCTCCGAATTCACCGGCTACATCGATACGGGCAGTTACATTCTGAACGCTGCGGTTTCTGGCAGTCTCTACGGCGGCATACCCAACAACAAAGCGGTCGTCTTCGCTGGTGATCCCGCAACAGGCAAAACATTCTTTGCCTTGGGTATCATCAAAAGTTTTTTGGCCGAGAATAAAGACGGGCATGTATTCTATTTCGACACCGAGAGTGCCGTGACGAATGAAATGCTGTCCACGCGAGGAATTGATATTTCACGGGTTGCGAAATCGGAACCTGACAGCATTGAAAAGTTTCGGCATGTCGCTTACAAGACACTCGATGCGTATGTCCAATTGCCGGAGGAGAAACGGTTTCCGATGCTGATGGTCTTGGATAGTCTGTCCGCACTGCCATCAAAGAAGGAAACGGAGGACATGGCGAACGAGAAGGATGTGCGCGACATGTCCAAGGCGACATTGATCAAGGCCGCATTCCGTGTGCTGCGTTTGAAGTTGGCTAAAGCAAAGGTGCCGTTGATTGTAACCAATCATGTGTACTCCGTTATCGGTTCATATTTTCCGTCAAAGGAAATGGCTGGAGGACAGGGTGCCAAGTATGCGGCGGACATCATCGTGTTCTTGTCCAAGAAGAAAGACCGCGCTGCGGACAAGGAGGTCGTCGGCAACATCGTCAAGGCGCGGATGATGAAGTCGCGGCTAACCAAAGAAGAGACGGCGGTGGAAACGCGCATTCTTTTCGATGGTGGGCTCGACCGTCATTACGGATTGTTGGCGTTGGCGGTTAAGCAGGGTTGCGTGAAGAAAGTGTCAACGCGGTACGAATTCCCGAATGGGGCGAAGGTTTTTGAGAAAGCGATTAATCGCGAACCTGAAAAGTATTTTACAAAAGAAATCCTCGACAGTGTGGAGGTTTATATTAAAGACCATTTTCTGTATGGGTCAATAGGGGCGCCAATTACAGACGAGGAACTGGAGCTTGATGATGAATAAAGACAATATTCTAAATGATGTTATGCCCCGCTTAATTTCCGCCGAGCCGGGGGATTCACTTCTTGGAATGGAGATTCTTCGCGGTCCGTATAAAGGGGTCACGTTTACGTTCAAGAAGTTTACGGTCATGAAAGAGCGTTTGGCAAACGGTATGGTGCCGACACAATTTGAGACAGTAATACACGAATCGCCGTCGGGCTTCAAACCCGACATTGCGTTTGATTCGTATTGTTCTGAAATACTTTTGTCGTGGTTGCATTTCATCTCGACTACAAATTTCGAAGCACTCTTAACAACGGAGACGAAGGGTATTCATTAATGGCTGTGCTGCTGGAGCATACAATTTTGCGGCAGGTGATGACCACGCCAGAGTTAGCGGAACAAATCGCCCCGTATCTCAAAGACGAATATTTCGAGTCCCAACCGTGCGCAACTATCTATACACTCTTTAGAGAGTTCTACGACAAGTATCACGCCATCCCCTCGTTCGCTGCACTGCGCCTGGGGCTTGATGATGTCAGTACATTATCGGAACGGGAGGCCAAAGCGACATCCGAGACGCTGACTGAGATCGAACAGATGGACGCGATGGAGCCGTCGCAACATGACTATCTGATTGAGCAAGCCGAAAAATATTGTCAAGATAGAGCGTTGTATGTGGCGTTGCGAAAAAGTGTCGCGATGCTTGACGATCCGAAGGAAACACCACACGGTATTCCAGACTTGCTACGAGATGCGTTAGCAGTCAGTTTCGATACACATGTGGGGCACGATTTCTTTGGTGATGCCGAAAGCCGGTATGAGTTTTACCATCGTGCGGAGTCGCGCATTCCATTTGATCTTGAAGTGTTCAATGTCATGACCAAGGGTGGCGTGCCCACAAAGACGCTGAACTGCGTACTTGCCGGAACGAATGTGGGTAAGTCCTTGTTCCTTGTCCACATGGCGGCTGCGTGTTTGCGAATGAGTAAGAATGTTCTCTACGTCACATTGGAGATGGCAGAAGAACGTATTGCGGAACGTATCGATGCGAACATGATGAATGTGCCAATGGACGATGTTGTGGCACTCTCACACAGTCAGTACAGCAGGAAGATTGAAGGGTTGCGGGCAACTTCCACAGGGAAGTTGATTATCAAAGAGTATCCCACAGGCGCTGCGCACACCGGGCACTTTCGTTCGTTGCTACAGGAACTCAAAGGGAAACAGAACTTTACGCCAGACATTCTGATTATCGACTATCTGTCCATCTGTTCTTCCGCACGAGTCAAAATGGGTAACTCGGTGAACTCCTATACCTACAATAAATCTATTGCGGAGGAGTTGCGCGGGTTGGCGGTCGAACACAACCTCCCCATCTTCACCGCAGCACAATTCAATCGTACGGGTCACGCAGAGTCTGACCCCGGTCTGGATAAAATCAGCGAGAGTTTTGCCATCGCGCAGACCGCAGACTTCATTATCGCCCTGACCACAACAGAGGAACTAGAGCAAAGCAATCAGATTCAAGTGTACACGTTGAAGAATCGTTATGGCAAACGCAATTCGTTTGAGAAGTTTCTGTTGGGCATCGATACCTCGCGAATGATGTTGTATAATCCGAGTGGAACCACAGTCCACGATATTTCGCTAGGTACAGCGGCTGACTCATCGTCGCAAGAACAGCCATTTGGTTCAATGTATAGTGGCGCCTCTCGAATGGCACGACGGCCACTCGCTCCCCTAAACACAGGCGGTCTGGATGAGACGGGTTCTCCCTAAATACAAGGGGAGGGGTCGTTTCGTGCAGTTAGTCGCACTCCATAAAAAAATTACCGACGACGCATTGGCAATGCGTAAAGACGTGGAAAGCGTCTTGACCCCCGTGTCGCAACGGCGATACAGTGGGCCCTCCATGTATATTGCGCCATTCCTGTCGCGGCTGAATGAGGTGACGATACCATTCAAGGTACACAATGAGTTAATAGAAGATATCAGCGTAGATCCCGCCGGCTTGGAACTAACGGCCCAGTGGACACCGATATGGCTCAAGACGAAGCCGCGTCGCCAAGTCGATATACATCTTGAGTGGCATGTTCATCCACGAGGGCGTCGCTGCGGGGTTCAAACGGAAGACTGGCAACGCCGACACTTCTATTTCTGGTCATACCTTATGCACGAATTGGCGCATCGTCACCAGAACAACCATCGTTCTGATGATGTTGACGCGCAAAAATTTATACCGACAGCGGATGAGGATGACGACGTTCGAGACTTACAGATGTATCTTGGGGATTTCGATGAAGTCGAAGCGTATGCGCATGACATCGCGCTAGAAATGGTAGTCTGGTTTCCCACATTGGGATATCGGGCAGCATTCTCTCAAGTGAAGAAATTTCGCCACAACCTAGTCGATGGCAGTTATCCAATATTTGCCGTTGCCTTCGATAAGGCACCGAAACATCCGGCGATGGTATTGTTGCGCAAAAAAATTCAAGGGTGGTATCGTATTATGGACACACACCGAAACATCTATCGAACACTACAACTAGGGCCGCTATGATCACATTCAACGAATTTCTACAAGAGAGTAAAAGCAGCAAACTCACGCATCTCACGCATCTTGAAGATTTGATGCTTGACGATGGAGTTGCCGGTATGCGTCATGCGATTGAAGTGCTGCGCCAGTTTCGGCATATGCTCATGCACGGGGGCGTCTCGAAAGCTCTGCACGTGACCACTAAATGGGATGGCGCACCAAGTGTGGTCTTCGGACCAGACCCGGCAGATGGCAAATTCTTCGTCGCTACCAAGTCCGCGTTCAGCAAAACGCCAAAACTGATGAAGTCTCATGGGCAGATAGCTGAGACATATGGCTCTGGAGGTGTCGGTGGAGTGCTACACGACTGTCTGAGTGAGCTAGCCTTGCTCCAACCAACACGAGTGCTACAAGGTGACTTACTCTTTAGTGGAGCGCGTAGCGTCAAAGCCCAGTCCATCAAGGGGAAGGATTATCTGACATTCCGCCCGAACACCATCCTCTACGCTGTCGAAGCGACAAGTGCCCTCGGGCAGAGTATCGACAGAGCGGCACTTGGCATTGTCATTCACACGATGTATTCGGGAACGGGCACAGTGGCACGCCTCCGCGCCGCGCCCATTACGCCGGGGGTGTTCTCCTCATTGAAGAAAACAAGCCGTGTCGCATCACTGGATGCTTCGTACGACGATGTGTCTGGCAATGCGTCCTTCACCAATGAAGAAGAAGGGGAGTTCTCCCTGTTGTTGTCGCGGGTTGGCAGATTAGCACAGGCGATACCGGCGCTGATCTATACGACGTTTGAAGCTGAGCCGTTGAATACCCTTATGAACATGTTTTTGAATCAGGAAGTTCGTGGCGGACGCGCAAAATCGCCAAGACAGTTGGTCAACGATCTCTCCATTTTTCTCGCGACACGCCAGAAGAAGGAGATGTCAAAACGGTCAAGCGAGGCAGGGAAGGAAAAAGTCGCGGCGACATTCAGTGTTATGCTTGACGCGGTGCGGACCAATCAGCGTGAGATGTCGCAATGGTTTGAACTACATGCGGCAATCACAGCGGCGAAAACCGTGATCATTCGGAAACTTGAGCAGGCGGCTCGTGTAGCGACATTCATCCCAACCGCCGACGGCTTCCGCGTGACGGGTCCTGAAGGGTACGTTGCGGTATCTCGTGCGGGACGTATGGTGAAGTTGGTCGACCGTCTGGAATTCAGTCGAGCGAACTTCATGGCACCCAGAGACTGGCAGTAATTTTCTAAATAGATCAATGGCCAGAGAGAAACGTATTGTCATCGCATTCGGTCGATTCAATCCCCCGACAACGGGCCATGCGCTTCTTATTGCCTTTCTCACGAAAACAGCGAACCGTTTGGGCGCTGATGCGAGAGTCTACGCATCACCAACAACAGACGCAAAGAAGAATCCACTGCCCTTCCGAGAGAAGGTTCGATTCTTGCGTCAATTGTTTCCTCGCGTGACGTTCAACGACAATCCAGCAATGAACACCCCATTCTCTGCCTATGCTGATGCGTCCGCAGCGGGCTATAAGGACATCACTGTAATTGTTGGTGCCGACCGTGTGCGAGATTTTGAAAAAATGGGCGAGTATTTGCTACCTGCCGGTTCTTCTAAATACAATGTAGCGAAGCATATTGATGTATCACAATATCGCGTCTTAGCAATTCCTAGAGGTGCCGGTGCGATATCTGCGACATTGATGCGCGGATATGCTGTCGCCAACGATTTTCGGAGTTTCCTTGCGGGAACGCCGGGGCAGAATGCTACTATAGCAAAGAAAATCTTCACATCAGTGAGACGACATATGCGAATTCGAGAACAACAAGCCTACCGTAAGGTCATGCAGCAGAAGGTGTTGGAAGCTAAGGTTGATCATCGACACCGGCCGCCAATCGCGGGGCATCCCTATCACAAAAAGAGTGACGCCGAACTTCGCTACATCGTCAAAGATGCGGGCGAGGCCGCTAAGGCAATAAAGGGGCACGATAAGCGGGCCGAAGCCAAGTATTTGGATCAGGTCAACGACGCCTCAACTGTACTTAACTTTCGCCGTCGTGGTGGGAAACAAGTCAAAGAAGCTGTGGGCGTTCAATACAAGGCCAAGTCGGAAAAGTTGAGGGTTGCAAACGAAATCTATAAACTGTTCACGGGCAAACTGCCCGGATGGTCACCGAACGTCAAGCCAGAAGCGATCATTGATGCTGCGTTAAAAGCCCCACTAAGTCCCAAAGGGGTTGTCATGTTCAAAGGACCCAGAATGTGGCGAGTGGCTGTCAAGTCCTTGTTGAATAGGGCAACCGAGCTAGGCATCAAATGGGATAAGGGGTTGCTACTCGTTCGCAAACTCGGTTTCAAAATGTCATTTAGCGGTCTTCTAGAAGCGCCCACCAAGTTATCGCGCCCCGCATCAGTCAGCCAGCAGATGCAAGCCGCAAAGATTATCGCCAAGTCGCTGACTGGAAGTGAGAGTCGTGGCCTGACGGGAACGGGGTGGAAGAAGACGCCTCACGAGATCATTGATGATGCGGTTCGTCATTTTCTTAAAGGGCGGCATACACCCAAAGCGTGGCAGATCGCAGGCCAAATGCTAAACAAGGCAACCCTGCTAGGTATCAAATGGAATCAGAAGTTGATTCAACCCGCCACCCGCAAAGCGATGAAGATGGACGAGGCGCATAAGTGGCAGAGGCCTCTACCGCCGTACGGCGATGCTGCAATCCTCGCTCCAGGCACATGGGTAAAGATTCCTGGCCGGCAAGGTGGGCGGGGGAAAGTTGTTCGGTACGATAAAGGTGACCGTCGCGGCTCGCCGTTTTACGTCGTCGACGTTGGCAAGTATGCTTCAGAGAGAGTTCCAGCACATCAGGTGGTGATGGAAGCTGCTAATGACGGAACACGTCCGGTCAAACCTCCCACTGAAGTTGATAGACTGAAGGTTCGTCAAGCCACAGATTTGCTTACACTCAAACAACGTCAGGCTTCGGAATTGATGGCTGCAAAAATTCGTGATGTCGAAACAAAAGCGCGGGAAGCCCAACGAAAGGCCACCGCGCCCAAAAGCGCCGCTGTATCGGCATCATAAATAACATAAGCAGGAGGAAAACGAAATGGGTGGATGGGGAAACAAAGATAAGAAGGGTGCTAACACTGGGACAGTCGCCATTACGGCGGTCGTCGCAGGAGGCGGCGGCGGTGTCGTCACCGGCACAAGCACGGTATTTGACAACGAACTCAAGGTGGGTGATTATGTCCATATCGTCAGTGAAGGCTTGACTTACATTGTGACTTCAATTGCCTCGAATACTTCTGCGGTCTTTCGTGCGGGAGAACCAGGCAATCCCGCGATGGTTGCGGTCACCGGCGCGAACACGTACTATATCTCAGAGAAACCGAAGTTCGCTAGTTTCGGTGGAGCGGGCGCGGCGACCGCAACATCGGCGGTGTATGGCGTGTCGGACCGAGAAATGCGGCGAGAGGATCAAGCGGCCGCTGTTGGTGAACGTAAGGGACTCGGTGCGGGTCAGGTAGGCTGGAACAGGCGCGTCGCAAAGACGGACAGCAACTCCGTCTCGCGTGTGATGTGGGAAACGTTGGTCGTACAGTCCGCACGAGCAGCTAACACCTCGGTAATGGGTGACGCCCCAGACGATACGGTTCTGCCGGGTTCGTTGTCGCTCAGTCCGTCAGCATCGATCAGTCCGTCGGCGTCCGCATCGTTGTCGCGGAGTCCGTCGGCATCACTGAGTCCGTCGGCATCCATCAGCCCGTCGGCCTCTATCAGCCCGTCGAGTTCCGCATCAGCGTCACTCAGCCCGTCGGCGTCACGGAGTCCGTCGGCGTCTGTGTCGATTAGCCCCTCGGCGTCACTCTCGCCGTCCGCGTCGGCGTCGGAGTCAAACTAGCAGTACGTTTCTACCCGCCGGGTGCTATCCAGCACCCGGCGTTTTTCAGAGGATATTCCTTCATGAAGCTCTCCACTACACAGCAAGATTGGGCAGATACGTTTGAGTTGTCTGATTCATTGGTTGAGGATGCCGCGGTAGCCACCAACTATTCAACAGGCACCGGCTCGGAACCCTTCAATGGAATTGTCTGCCCCGTCTGCTGGAGTAATCCGTGTGTCTGTACTAACGATTTAGTGGGTGAACAGACTGCTAAGCCAGACGAGAAGAATGCGGAGAAGAACATCAACCTGAAGAATACGGCTACGACAACCGTCTCAAAGGACCTTCGTCAAAAGCATAACGACAAACCCGACAAGGTTTCTTTCTACCCTTCCACCGAGGAAGAGGGGAGTTAGCGAACGGAATAGTATGGCGTCCAGACTCTATGTAGACATGGATGGCGTACTGGTTGATTTCGTGAAGGGCGCCGAAAAATATTTTAAGATTACCTTCGCGGATACCAACCGCAGCGCCTACGGCATATCAGGATCAGAATTTCTCACCCTCTGGGAAGGTCCAAAGGGCTGGCGTCAGTTGAAGAAAGACTGGCCCACCTTCTGGATGGACCTCGATCCCGAACCCGCTTCCTCACAACTATTAAAGCTCGTGCTGCCGCATCATCCGGCCGTGCTAACCGCGATTCCCAAAGGTTGGCCGTCGAGTGCGGTTGGAAAGCGTATCTGGTGCCGGCGGCATATGCCGAATTGGGGGCGTCATCCCCACGAAGAATTTCACGCCGTTGCTCGTTCGCAGAAACGTCAGTACGCGAAGCAAGCCGACGGTACACCAAACCTCCTGATCGACGACTTCGATAAAAATATCGCAGAGTGGAGAAGTGCGGGTGGCATTGGGTTGCTCTATGGCGGTAGAACCAGTCTATACTATATCTCAAAGACACTCGCGAAGTATATGACTAAATAAGATGACGGAGGATATAATGACAAAAACAGGTGATACGAACACAACGGCAGACACAGCGCCACGAATGATTGCGAGGTCTACTCTAACCAAGCGTCTTACAGAATTACAAAAGGACCACGAGAAAATGACGCAAGAGATGGAGAAGATGGAAACCCACAGGCAACAGGGAGCGCAAACGCTGTTGGTGTTGAGTGGGGCGATTCAGGTGTTGGAAGAATTAACAGCCGGTCGTCCTCCTGTCACTGAGTAATTGCGGCAGCGATGTCGACACCTTTTGCTATGTTGACGCTGAAGAATGCGGTAATGTATGCCACGACGATTTACGACAATCCTGGCTGCGTGAGCGTTGATGAATTCATGGAAGATTATAAACGGTTCAAGTATGTAAAGCGATTGTGTCGCCGCTATATTGCCACGAAACACATAGCAGAGCGGCTTTTCTTGAACCACCTCATTGCGCTGGTAAATGTATTTGGGCCAGAAGGTACGACACGGTTATTGTTTGTGAAATGCGATGACGACGAACGACTCTATAAAATTCTCAAGCCGTTTCTTCTTTATCTGGACATTCTACCTGATGTGGTCATGGGTATTAATGGGTATGATATTGTGACAGAGACCATTCCGTCCGATACGCGGATAGTACAACGATTAGAGGAGTTATAGAGCATGTCATTAATTCATACAATCATTAATCAATTGAATGAAGCGAAGAAGGACTATCCCGACTGGATGAAGAAACATCCTGATTGGATCGCCAAGGTCGAACGAGGACGACGCAATCGGGAGAAAGAGGCTAAGACCCTCGCCACACTCAAGGGCGAGCAGCGCGTTAATGAGGCATCCGACTCCCCAGTTACCGTGCGCGATGTTCAACCGCTCGTGGATAAGCTGAACAAGATCCTCAAGAAAGCTCAAGACATCAGCAACACCGCAGAAGTCAAGAAGAAGAGATTTAAGTGGCAACAGGACATGAGTGATGCTGATGCGCTCAAAGTATTACAGAAGATGGACCACTACCTCGCAATCAAAGATGGGCCGAAATATATCAAACTTGATCGCGTCCAGGCGCACAATACCCGCTCGACCAGCGGCGTCTTTATGATCGAGAAGAGTGATGGAAGAATATACGGTATCAAGGGATATGGGACACCGAATAAAATTCCAAAGCATCAATACGGCACTGTCGCCGATCCGGCGACGAAGCGGATGGCAGTCACCGCGGCCGTCTTGGAAAAAGTCGAAGTCATGCGGATGAATATCCAATGAAGATACAAGAAGCCGACAATCAGCCGGAACAGTTGAAGGTTGCGCACGAAATTTGGAAACTGCTAACCGGCACCAACTTTTGGACCGGCCGTCCGAGTTCGATGCGAGGCGGACGCGTTGATTTCACCCCCGCAGAGATCGTTGACGCTGCGTTAGCAAATATCAGACGTGTCCCAGACGGTGTTTCCTCCAGACTCCGTAAAGCAACTGAGTTGGGCATTAAATGGGATAGAGAAAAGCTGCGCGGCCGCCGCGAGGAGGCGGGTGGACACCTTCGTGGTCTTGTAGGAGAAGACGCGCCCGTCAATAACGCCGGTGGTGGTGAAGTGGCAGGTATCGGTGTCGGTGCGGATGGTGAACCGGGCGTTGACCTGCGCCAGCCGATAGGGGACCTGCGCAAACGACGCAAACGATGTAAGGGAAAGGACGCAGAGACAGCCGCATGTGAAGCTGGTCTCGCCGAACTTACCGAACTTACCGAAGCGAAAGAGAAAGCTACACGCATCGCGTCCGGCCAGGGGGTAGATTTCTGGAAGATTGGCAACGAGGTCTATCGCGCAAGTACGGGTGCGGGCTTGGACATCTACGGGGTACCCAACGGCGCACGATGGGAGTCTTCCTACGCGCACTGGCTCAGGTATCGAGCAGTTCACAGTTGGGCAAAGGATGTCACGGAAATGACTGAGGACGCCTCGGATACCTTTGCGGGCGCCGATGTCATGGATGTCGATCTGGAGCGTGTGTTGAATGCGATGGCGCCCAAGAAACCGTGGGAACGCTTTTCCAAGTATGTCGGCATTGATGAGATTGGGGAGAACATTCGTCTTCATGCTCGTAAGAACTGGAAGAAAAATATCATTCTCCGAGACGCGAAAACCGGCATCATGACCTATTTGCGTCGACGGAAATAACCTCTAAATACCATCATGGCTTATAGTGCCCCCTCAACGCGCAGCACCAGCGACCTTATTACTGCCTCCATTTGGAATTCGGATGTAGTTGCCAATCCCATTGCAATCTATGCCGGTGCCATGTCCGTCACAAGTCAGGCGGTCGGTGATATTCTCTACGCATCAAGTACCACGCAACTTGGTCGCATTGCGGCTGTCGCAACTGGACAGGTACTCACAAGTGCGGGTACCGGAACCGTCCCGGCGTGGTCCTCCAATGTGGATCTCGGCGGCACGCTGGATGTCACGGGCGCGACGACGCTCGACAGCACGCTAGGGGTGGTCGGTGCGGTGACGTTCAATGATGCCGGGGCGGACGTGGACATCCGCTTCGAATCTGATGACGACGCCAATATGTTCTTCATGGATGGGTCCACTGATCGGATTGGTATCGGGACGAATGCTCCAGACTCTACCCTCACGGTCGCGGGACACGGAGGCTATGATACACAATCCACCCTCAAGGTAGACCGCTCGCCGGGAGGTGGTGCCTATAGCTCGACGGGTGCTGCTGGCATAGTGTCTATTGGCTCGCATACTGGGTCAACGAATAACAATCACACCCAAGCCGCGGTACGGTATCAGCACAATAACACCGACAAATGGGCGCTTGGAATGACAGGGCAAGCGGGTGCGGCAACGAGCGAGTTTAGTTTGCATAACATGGTTTTGGATTCGGTGCCGTTTTGGATTGATGCTTCAAGCAACGTCACCTTCAATGAGCCGGGGATAGATGCCGACTTCCGCATCGAGTCGGACGACAACGCCAACATGTTCGTCGTTGATGGTGCCTTGAACAATATCTCAATCGGGGCGGCAGCGGTCGACTATGTGCGACTCCTTCTTGATGGCGCATTCACGAGCGGTGGCGCTAGCACGATCATGTTCGGCACGTACACGAACGGCGCGTTGACTGGACATAGCGCCGACTCTGATGCGCTGGGTGGCATGAAACTGGACAACAATATCGTGACGGCTGGCAACTGTACGACGGTCGCTCAACTGTGGGTCACAGAACCTAAGATTACGGTTGGTTCTGGTTCAGTAACGAATTCCGCATCTCTCTACGTCGAAGGGGCCGCATCTGAAGCCACGAACAATTATGCCCTCTGGGTCGACGCTGGAACGACAAAGTTGGACGGCGCCCTCGATGTCGGCGGCCAGCTGGCGGTTGCTGACGAGACCACCATCAGCGCACTGCTGAAGGTCAACAACGGTGGAGTCATGCCTTTGGTGCTGCAACGTGACACCGCCTCGAACGGGCTCGGTGCCGGGATAGAGTTCCGACTCGGAGATTCGGCATCAGCAACAGCGGGACATGCCTACGGTCAATTGCTGGTGGGAATAGCAGACAATACGAACGGAGGAGAAGACGGGAATTTTTACATCAACCTGTCAGACGATGGGACACTGACTGAAAACGTGCGATGCATTGGTGCGAGTGGCAACTGGAAATTCTGTGGGAACGGTCACGGTCTGTTCGGGATTGGCGAAGTCCCCTTTGAAGCGACTTTCAGTGTCCATTCCACTGCGAATGTGTCTGCGGCACACATTCGGCAAACTATTGGCGGGGAGTATGGCCTTATCGTACGAGGGGGCGGGACTAGCAGCACGCCGGTCTTGGACTGTCGGAATAGCTCAAATACACAAACATTCACGGTCACGGATGCGGGCGCTCTCTCTAAAGCATCGGGGTCGTTCCGTATCCCACATCCACATCCATCCAAGGCTGATACCCATGACCTCGTACATTCTTTTGTGGAGTCGAATAGAGCAGGGCTGGTCTACGATGGTGAAGTCGATCTGGTGGCTGGCTCAGCGACTATCGACATGGATGAGTTGGTTGGGATGACCTCGGGCACGTGGGTGCTGCTGACCCGCGACCCGCACGTGTTTACCAGTAACGAAACGGGGTGGAGTCCTGTGCGTGGGATCGTCAGCGGAGCGACCCTAACTATCGAGTGTGAGGACAATACCAGCACCGACACGGTTAGCTATATGGTCGTGGCCGAACGGCAAGATGCCCACATGATCAGTGAGGATGTTGATTGGACCGACGACGAAGGACGACCGATTATTGAACCGCTTCGTCGGGTGGCACCCAGCCCGTCGAGTTCCGCATCAGCGTCACTCAGCCCGTCGGCATCACTCAGCCCCTCGTCATCAGCGAGTCCATCAGAATAAAAGTCTAAATATAGAACAGAGAAGAACGTATGCCGTCGACCGAGCCACAGAAATCAACCTTCGATAACGCAAGTCAATTGGCCAGGCGAGTCGATGAACTTTCGAACCGGTTCGAATCAGCAGTAGAAACTTCGGCCGCGGGAGACCAACTCTTACACGAAAGAATATCATCGGTGGAAAACAATTTGTACGAGAAAATTGAATCCGAAGGGAAAAACATAGCAACACATATCGATAAATTGGGTGATCGCTTCGAAACCAAAATGAGTGCGCTCGATAAGCGTGTATCGGTATTGGAACGCTGGCGGTGGTTTATTGTCGGCGGCGCCGGTGTGGTATTGTTTGCGCTATCCAATTATTTTCTTCGTCTGATGTTGACAGCCCCACAATAATTACATTAATGTTATATAATGAAAAGGAGAAAAATGCATGGCTGATGATACTCAACGCCCGCCAACGCCCCATGAAGCTCTAAACGCTATCGATCAGTGGCTTGGAAAACTTAGCGGCCCCGGCATCGATAGGACTGCCCATATCCAGATGCAGGCAGCCGTTCAGATTGTCGAGAAAGCACTTCCGCCACTGGAAGGCACGACTGAACCGAAACCACCCACGCCATGAGTCAACACGACCACCATCCTATCTGGGGATTGGCGCATGTCGTGGTGATTTGCGCAACACTGCTCCTCCTACAACTTCAAAACTCAACATCCTTTGATTGGGTGTTAAATGGAGAAGGTGGAACACTCGCCGGCGTGTCTGCGGTTGCCGTCGCGATAGAATACCTCCGACAACGGAGGTTCTGAAATGTGGTATAATATTGGGTATGTCACTGTGGTGCGACGACAAATATCTCCGCTTAGTTTCTGGGCAACTTGACCAGTTTAGATATCTTGCGCCGCAGAAGAGTCGCTTTCGGTGCCCCTTCTGCGGCGATTCCGCCCGCAATAAACTCAAGGCCCGCGGCTATACCTTTCCCAATCAACAAACGATTATCTATAAATGCCATAACTGTGATCTCGCGCTCCCGTTTGGTGCGTTTCTCAAACGTCTGTCGCGACCGTTATTCAACGAATACATCATAGAGAACTTCCGCACACAGACGCCAACTGTTGTCGCCACACCTCCTCCCACTGTCCCTAAGCGACTGCCTATTGTCTTTACGGGTGTTGACCAACTCTCGTCCGCATCGCTGGACACGTCACTACAGTCGGTGCGTGACTATGTGTCTGCGCGGCAGTTACCGAACTCTGCGCTTACGCGGTTGTATGGCACACTGCGAGGGCACACATGGTTAGCGTCACTTGTCGGGAAGAAGAAAGCCGGGGCGATCAACGACGGCTTGCCGTATCTGGTGATTCCTCTGCGACTGGCAAATCACGAGTGGTATGGGGCGCAGATGCGATTACTGACACGCAAAGAATACCTGACGTTCCGGTGGGGGCATGATCAGTTGCGCGTCTTCGGTTTGGATGCGTGTGACCGGGCAGCGCCGACCTATTGTGTCGAAGGACCGCTCGACGCGCTCTGCGTACCAAATGCGATTGCGATGTGCGGGTCGGATATTCTGGGTGGACTAGAACGACTCCATGAATCAGGAATGACAGTGGACAATCGCGTGTTAGTATGGGATAATGAACCACGTAATAAACAGATCACCAAACAGCTACGACGCGCCATTACAGCAGGCGAACGGGTCGTCATTTGGCCGCGGGCGCTACCAAAAGATTTGAACGATATGGTCGCTGCGGGGCACGATGTTGAAGCACTATTATCGAAGCATACGTATCGCGGATTGTCCGCAGAATTAGAGTATCGTCAGTGGACTATATAGATTATGGCTTCTGAGAAAAATGATGATTGGGGTGTGCAATTTTGTCAGGCTACGATAGATAAATTTGGCGCCAGACCAGTCGATCCAGACACAGCCTTAGCCTCTGCTCGAATCCTCGATTTTGGAAATGTGGCATTGTTGTCGACGTATGGTAGTGATGCGAGCATCTGTGAAGCAGCGCGGGTATCCTACGGCAAGGGGACTGTCTCGAAACGCAAACCCAAAGACCTGCTGCGGTATTTGATGCGTCATCGGCATACTAGCCCCTTCGAACAAGCAGAGGTAACATTCTTTCTGCGGGTGCCTATTTTCGTTGCGCGTCAATTGATACGACACAGAACCGCCAACGTGAATGAATACAGTGCGCGGTATTCCGAACTCTCGGACGATTTCTATATACCAGCACTGTCACACATCTCCCCACAATCCACCACGAATCGGCAAGGTTCAAGTGAATCATTAGATGCTGCGACAGAAAAATCGAAATCCGCGCAGATGGACATCTTGCAATCTCAACAGAACGGGGTCGATACATATCATCGTTTGCTGACAACACACGGCGTGTCCCGCGAGACGGCACGGATCGCAACCTCAGTTGGCACCTATACCGAAATGTATTGGAAATGCGACCTACACAATTTTCTCCACTTCCTGAATCTGCGTATGGACGAACACGCGCAGCAGGAAATCCGCGACTTAGCGACTGCTATGTACCAGTGCGTTAAACCATACTTTCCAATTATCATAGATGCTTGGAACGACTATGTATGGGAAAGTTATACCCTAAGTGCTGCGGAATGTCGTATGCTGGGCGACATACTGAGCGGCACCGTGCGTGAATCCTGGCCAAATAACACTTACGGTATGTCCGACCGCGAACATGCCACCTTCAAAACATTCCTTAACACATTGGTACCGCAATAGACACTTTCGCGTAAGATAGGCACTTATGAACGAATATCAAAAGTTTATTCATCTCTCGCGTTATGCTCGTTGGATTGAAAAAGAAAATCGACGCGAAACATGGCCGGAGACCGTCAAACGGTACTTTGATTTCTTTGCGATACATCTCAAGGAACAGCATCAATATACGCTGACCCCTGAACTGCGTAAAGAACTGGAAGGTGCGGTGCTGGCGCTGAAGATCATGCCCAGTATGCGGTGCCTCATGACAGCGGGTGAGGCACTCTCAAGAGAAAACGTCGCGGGGTATAATTGTTCATACATCGCAATAGATTCTCCACGGGCCTTTGACGAGATTCTGTACGTACTGATGAACGGTACCGGCGTCGGCTTCAGTGTAGAGACGCAATATGTCGAACAACTGCCGCGGGTGTCTGAGGATATCCACGACACCGATACCGTGATTCATGTATCCGACAGCAAACTGGGTTGGGCCAAGGCGCTCAAAGAACTGATTGCGATGCTCTATGTCGGACAGGTGCCGTCGTGGAATATGTCGCGAGTGCGGCCCGCTGGTTCGCCATTGAAGACCTTTGGTGGACGCGCCAGTGGTCCCGAACCGCTGATTGAACTGTTCAAATTTTGTGTACGCACGTTCACGAATGCGGTCGGCCGCCGATTGACCACGTTAGAGTGTCACGACATCGCATGTAAAATCGCAGAGGTTGTCGTCGTCGGCGGGGTGCGACGGAGTGCGCTCATATCCCTCTCGGATATTCATGACGATAGGATGCGCGGCGCGAAGAACGGCGAATGGTGGGGCATGAATTCGCAGCGGGCGTTGTCCAACAATTCCTATGTTGCGCAGCGCGAACGACCAACGCTGGGCACATTCATTGACGAATGGAAATCGCTCTATGAGTCCAAGTCGGGAGAACGCGGCGTGTTCTCGCGCTATGGGGCACGGGCACAAGCCAAGAAGACAGAGCGACGAGACCCCGACCATGCGTTTGGGACCAATCCCTGTTCAGAAATTATTCTACGTAATCGAGAATTCTGTAATCTCAGTGAAGTTGTGGTGCGCGAACAAGATACGCTAGCGACACTAAAACAGAAAGTTCGATTAGCTACCATCCTCGGCACCTTTCAATCCACACTCACCTCCTTCAAATATATCTCCAAAGAATGGGCGAAGAATTGTAAAGAAGAACGCTTGTTAGGTGTCTCGCTCACGGGCATCATGGATAGTGTCATGACGAATGGCACTGAGCCAGGATTGGAAAAACGCCTAGACACGTTGCGTAAAGTGGCCGTCGCGACCAACAAAGAGTTCGCAGAGGAGTTAAAGATTCCACAGTCAGCATCAGTGACCTGTGTGAAACCCTCGGGCACCGTAAGTAACCTCGTCAACTCCGCTTCAGGCATTCACGCACGGCACGCTGAGTATTATGTTCGCACCGTTCGCGCTGACAAGCAAGACCCGTTGGCGCAGTTTATGATCGAGGCGGGATTCTATGCGGAATCCGATGTTACACGCCCCGATAATGCGTGGGTGTTCTATTTCCCACAGAAAGCTCCGAAGGGTGCGGTCACACGTAATGAACGCACTGCGATTGAACAACTTGAATTCTGGCGACTGTATCAAAATCATTGGTGCGAACATAAACCAAGCGCGACCATCTATGTACAGGAGGAGGAGTGGTTAGACGTAGGCGCGTGGATTTACCGACACTTCGATACGGTCTCTGGGCTTGCGTTCTTGCCGAATCTAGAACACATCTATAAACAGGCACCCTATATTGATTGCACCAAAGAGGAATATGAGAAGTGGCTGAAAAAGATGCCGACAAAAGTGGATTGGACCAAACTAGCGGCGTATGAGACGTTGGACACCACCACCGGCAGCCAGGAATTGGCCTGCGCAGCAGGCTCTTGTGATGTGGTCGATATTCCCTCACGGGGAAGTTCTAAATAGACCTTACCCAGAAAGGACAAAAGTAATGGCAAAACAATCGGCGTCAATCGAATGTAGTAACTGTGCGAGTGTTTGTGTCGTCTACGCTATGGATGCGGATACGGTGCAGTTCTGTCCTTTCTGTGGTGACGGAGTGCTGCTCTCGTATGATGATATCAACACCAACAATTTTCTGAGTGGAGATTTTGACGAGGACGAAGACGACGACGAGGAATGAATATCGGAATAGATTATTCAATGACGTGCCCGGCGGCTTGCGCCTATGGCGAAACTCCGCAGTTTTGGATGGCGCACGCACGTGCCTATTCTGCGCTTCCGGCACTCACCACCGTTGTCATCTCAAACACAGAGATGATGGCCCGCGCAGAGTTTATCGCACAATCCTTCATCACATGGCTGGCACAATGGCCAGACGTGCGGACCGTCGCCCTTGAAGACTATGCGTTCAGCGCATCCGGCCGCGTGTTTCATATTGGAGAACATACGGGCATTTTGAAGTATCTCCTACGTCAACAACACTACACCATTACCACGACTCCGCCGACCGTGATCAAGAAGTTTGCGACAGGAAAAGGTAATGCCGACAAACCGAAAATGACTCACGCTTTCCTTGAGGAATACCCAGACGCAAAAGCCTGGTGCCCCGTATTTTTTCCACGGACCGCCAAGACGGCATCATTTGCGAAATCGCCCCTCTCCGACATAGCCGATGCGTATTGGATTGCCAGGCACGCTGCTGACAGCGGCTCTTGACAATCTGACTCGTATCAACTATAATTACATTATCTTCTTAAAGGAGGTTGTATGCGTGGCGCCGCTTGTGCGATCATTGCTGCATTGTTATTGAGTGTGAGCATTGTACTGGCAATTGAAATGACAAAAGGTATAATCGTTGTCAGGAACGTCGAGTCCGTTCAAACGTTAATGACGATAGTCGCTCACTTAACAGCGACCGAGCAGGCAGACCGGGTTCACCATGATGAGAAAGGAAAGTGTGGTCCACGACCCGAACGGATCAGCGAACGGGGGAAAGCCTTTATTCGACAACACGAGGGGCTGCGACTAGACCAATATTATGACAGTATCGGATACGCCATCGGATATGGTATGCATACTTGGCAAGGCAGGCCAGTCACACGCACCTTTCCAGATTCTCCAACCGAGGCAGATGTCGAGAATGAGTTTGACGCACAGTTGGCGGCATACGCACATATCGTAACACAAAGCACCTGTGCGCCACTAACATCCTCGATGTTTGATGCGTTGGTTAGTGTTGCGTGGAATATGGGGCGCGTGAATACATCCATCGTGCGGAAAGTCGACCAGGGTCGCGCTGTCGATGTATCAGACTTCTTGGTAACAGCCACTACACAAAGTCGGCGCAATCGAGTACTCGTTAACCGGCGACTTCGTGAATATATTATGTTCACCGGCGATTATGATCTCGCAATGAATCATCAGATGCCGGCAGACCAATTGTTGCAACACATGTCGTATGGCAATTGAGCCAAATTATAACATAAAAGGAACATCATCAATGCTAGTCGTATTTGAAACAGTCGTCAATAAATTCGGACCGTGGGTCATATGCTTTGCCATGATTGGTGTCTTTCTCTACGAAGCGCACAGACACGAGGAAACGCTTATCTCTATCAATAAACAGCTTACCAACGCACTTGAAGCGGTAGCCAGGGCACATGAGAAGCAGACTGAATTGCTTCCTCCTGTACAATAATACTGTGGTATAATTACTTATGACTGAAATAGAACCGAAAGTGAGTACGACATCGACCGATGCGCTAGTTGACACGACGCCGCAACTCTCCCCTAGCTCCCTATTGAGGAAGGCGGAAGTGAAAGCGGAAGAACTGGCGCGGGTAAAACAGCTTCTCATGCGAGAGAAACGGCAACACCTTCGGAAAGCCAGCAAAGAGAATCGAAGGAACAAGAACCGACGGCGCCAGGCGATAGCCGCACGGAGTCGTAAACGTAACAGATAAGAGAATGGGAATAAGTATGTCTATAGCAATGCCGTCGCGACGGGTTCTGCAAATTATAGGAGCGGTCGGTGTTTCGGGGCTTGTCTTTGCGGCAGGGCGGTGGAGTGGACCAGAAGCAAAGGGAGTTCTCAGCATCGACTACCCTGCGCCAAATGTCACCACCATTTCGGTGCCTGTGGGACCACTGACAACTGAAGTTGTTGATGGGTACCTCGACTCGGTTTATGCGAATTCCACGAATGACCTACTCGCAGAGAACGAAGAACTCAAGGTGAGGGTGGAGGAGTTATCAATGTCACTCGCAACCGCGACCTCGGAAGGTCGCGGTGATGTTGTTATAACGCCCATCGAAACGCCACCCCCACTTGAGTACATTCCCATCGATACTCTCAGCCCTATCTGGCCACCTCTCCTAGAGGCGCCACCGCCTCTTCAGTCTCGCGTGGAGTTTAATGATTACCGATTAAATTTTCTCGCTGAAGGCGCAGAGGCGGAATATACGTTATCGCAGGAATTTTTGATTCTCAATACCACAGGGCGCGACGAGAATAATGTACCGACTAATCTGATTCGTTTGTTTGAACTCGGGCCGGGCGAGACGCGCACACCCATCCCCGTCACCAAGACAACAACAGTTGCGGCCATCGGCACGCCTCCCCATTGGTACGTCAAGATTGGATTACAGGGAGGTATGGGACCTGTGATGGGCACCACTGGTAGCGGACCGTCACTCACGGCATTTATTGGAACACCTTGGCTGAAGCGAGGCACCAATCGTAGCACGGAAAATACGCGGTGGGCCCTTTTCACACCCGTAGTCCAAATTCCCCAGTCGCGTTCGTACGGTGCGAGTTTCGGCGTGCTACCCTTTTCGGTGAATCTCGGCACGATTATGAGTGACAAACATCCTCTTACCAATATGTGGATTTCTCCGTACATGGGAACAACAACGGGTACCACGATTAATCGTGTCGGTGGGATTCTCTCTGTGACGTTTTAGTATTTGACATGCCCCTATAGCTTAATGGTTAGAGCATCACCCTTGTAGTCCTGGCGCCGGTTGGGGTGAAGGATCGAGGTTCAAATCCTCGTGGGGGCTCCACCGTATAAATAATACGATAACTCGTTAAAATTATGTGCATTTCAAAGGATAGTGAATAACTATGTCTGACGTGACCACCCCAAGCAAACCCCGCGGCGGTACCGAACTCATTCTCGCCAATCTACAAGAAGCACTGCCTGAACTGACCAGTCAGGTACAGATTATGATGTCGCGTCCTGAGACGTATACCTTTGAGGACAAACCGCGCATACTTTGGTGTCAGGATTTGCCGCAGGACCCCGCATCTGCTGTGCTAAAAGATCCAAGTTATCGCACAAAGTTTAATCACATCGTATTCGCATCACACTGGCAGCAACAGCAATATAATATGTATCTCGGCATTCCATATAACGAGGGCACCGTCATTAAGAATGGCGTGCCCTATCGCGATTCGGTTTTTCCCAAACCCTACGACGGCAAACTCAAATTCATCTATACGTCAACTCCTCATCGGGGTCTCGCCATTCTCGGTGCTGCGGCCGAAGTGCTGGCGAAAGAACGTGAGGATTGGGAACTCCACGTATATTCGTCGTTAAACATTTACGGATGGCACGCACAGGATAAAGAGTTCGAACCGCTGTATGATATTCTCAGAAAGAATCCGAATATCGTTTACCACGGCACACAGCCGAATGCGGACGTACGTCAAGCGTTGGACGAAGCGCATGTGTTTGTCTACCCGTCAGTGTATGCGGAAACCTCCTGTATGGCGGTACAAGAAGCGATGATGGCCGGCTGTCTCGTCATCACCAGCAATTACGGGGCACTGCCAGAGACGTGTGCGGAATGGGCGTGGATGTTCTCCTACGATGAGCGCCCGGAGGCCATGATTCTCAATACCGTCAAGCGTATGAGAGAGGCGTTAGACACCTACGACAGCAAGCATACGGAATACACGCTCCGAGCGCAGAGCAATTACTATCAGCAGTTCTATTCCTTTGAAGGACGAATCCCAACATGGGAGTCGCTGCTACAGTCGGCCATTAAAAAAGGCGCGCCGGTTGAAAAGCTGGTGATTGAATGAATGAGGTAGCATTATGAAAGCACGACAACTTGGAGAAATTCTCACACATCAGAAGACACTAACTAAAACCACGGATAAAGTTGCGTGGCTACAAAAGCATCATTCGGCAGGCCTAACGTATCTATTGGCACTGGCCCACGCAGAAGTTGAATGGGATTTGCCGCCGGGCGCTCCACCGTTCAAACAGGATTCGGGGCCCATCGGATTGACACCTTCACATTTGATGCGCGAACTTCGCATACTTTATCTCTTCCTCAAAGGGGGGTCACCTGTAAAGTCGTATCGACGTGAACAATTGTTTCAACAATTATTGGAACGACTTCATAGTGATGAAGTGGCGATTGTAATGGCACTGAAAGATGGCAAATTCCCCAGTACCTATCGCTGTACGAAAGCTGTCGTCAACGGAGCGTTTCCGGGTCTACTCGATCAACCGTTCGACTTGCGATATATCAAATAGGGGTTAGAAAGATGGATGACAACGAACCCGATGGCGTGGCACGATCTATACTCGATATGCGATTGGGCCTCAAATATGTTGAGGTATTCAATCCACGTAAAGCGATTAAAATCGTGGCATGTGCGATAGCCCTTAGCGCAGCAATATTATATCTCAACTTCTCCTCGTCCCAAGTCGAATTCGTCATCGGCGGATGTAGCCTCTTGATCGCCATTCGATTGGTGCTTGGGGCGCCAACTGAAATACGACTGTCAGACGAATCCCTTCTGCGATTACAATCATGGCTTCTACATGATGACGGAGAAGACAATGGTGAATAAAGATACTGTTGCCGAATGGCCTATTCTGTATCGCAGGGAAGAATATAAGTCAACACGAGAGAGGCGGGAAGAATATGAAGCACGGCGTGAGCAAATCGAAGAACTCTATAATCATATGTCGCCAGAGTTGCAACT
>VTLG01007610.1_pt1 | contig 40078 bp, 44 predicted proteins | sample 4694571 | NCBI WGS metagenome assembly VTLG01 (sample SAMN12604809, study PRJNA352737) | marine metagenome | biome: ENVO:00000447; feature: ENVO:00000209|ENVO:00000569|ENVO:01000036; material: ENVO:00002151; isolation source: viral sequences binned using virsorter ... | reverse complement strand
GATTCATAGGACTCTACCTTAATAAACCTATTCATCTACAGAATATAGAGTGTACTACTGAGGAATTAAAGGAAGGATTTGATAGCACACTAGGTACAGGTAACCTATTTCTTTATGATCATTGGGGTAGTGTGGAACCAGAGAATCTATTCAATAAGATTCGTTACTTAGTAAAAGGAATGGAATGTGATTGTATTATATTGGATCACATTAGTATTGTAATTTCAGGTCTCACAAGTGGAGGAGATGAGAGGAGAATGTTGGACTTTGTAATGACTAAGTTGAGAAGTTTAGTTGAGGAATTACAATGTGCTCTGATCCTTGTCTCTCATTTACGGAGACCTAGTGGTGACAGAGGACATGAAGAAGGAGTACAGACTTCACTCAATCAACTGAGAGGTACGCATGGAATAGCACAACTGTCTGATATTGTAGTAGGTTGTGAAAGAAATCAACAGAGTGAGGATGCACCTAACCTTACCACAGTACGGATACTTAAAAACAGGTGGACAGGAGAGACAGGAATTTGTAATCTACTAGAGTATTCCAGACAGACAGGGAGGATGACAGAACTTTCTCAGGATAATATATTTGAAGAAGAAACTAGCGAGGAAGAAAACAAAGACTTTTAATAGGAAGGAAACAAAATGGAAGAGGTAGTTTTAGATATAGAAACAGATGGTCTGTTGGACACAGTAACCAAGATACATTTATTAGTGTATCGGAACTTAACTACTGGTGATTTAACGGAAGCAGATTCACATGAAACTATATTGATGGCATTGGAAGACCTGAAGGATAAGAAAATAGTTGGTCATAATATACTAGGCTTTGACTTGATAGTTTTGAGAGACCTCTATCAATTTTCAGTACCTATAGATCAGGTTGTTGATACTCTTATTTTATCTCGGCTACTTTATCCTAACATAAGGGAAGAAGATAGCGTAATAAAGAAGATGGAGGTTAAATTATGGGGTAGTCATTCATTGAAAGCATGGGGAGAAAGGTTAGGTTCCTTCAAAGGTACATATAATCAACAGGAAAATGCATTTGAGAAACTTACTCCTGAGATGAGAGACTATTGTGTGAATGATGTTCATCTTACTGAAAGTTTGTATGAACATTTTCGTCCTGATATTCCTTCAAAGGAAGCAGTTGATTTGGAACACAGAATTGCAGACATCTGTTTCAGACAGGAAGAGAGAGGGTTCTCTTTTGATGAGAAGAAAGGAGCAGAATTATATGTAGAGTTGGCAGAGAAAAGATCTATACTAGCACAAAAATTAAGTGAAGTGTTTGGATCATGGATCATAGATGAAGGGCCAAGAAAGAATGGAATATACAACAAGATTAAGATTGTAGATTTCAATCCTAATTCTCGTAAGCATATAGCTAAGAGACTACAAGAATTGAGAGGGTGGATTCCTAGAGAGTTCACTCCATCAATGGAACCTAAGATTGATGAGAAGGTTCTGAATAAACTAGACTATCCTGAAGCTAAGTTGATGTCTAAATATTTTATGTTGAATAAAAGGATAGCACAATTAGCAGAGGGTAACCAAGCATGGATGAAACTTTGTAGAAAAGGTAAGTTACATGGGAGAGTCAACACGATGGGAGCACAGACTTCACGCTGCTCTCACTCACACCCTAATATCGCTCAAGTTCCGAATACTAATGCACCCTATGGGTCAGTATGTAGGGAATTGTTTATGCCAGATACAGACATGGATCTATTGGGAATTGATGTATCTAGCCTGGAATTGCGTTGTCTTTCGCATTATCTGGCTAGGTATGATGGCGGTAGGTATGGCAAGTTACTACTTGAATCAGATATTCATACTGCCAATCAAAGATCTGCTGGTCTTGCCACTAGGGATCAAGCTAAGACTTTCATCTATGGTTTCCTCTATGGAGCAGGGAATGAAAAGATTGGTCAGATTGTTGGTAAAGGTAAAGCGGAAGGAGCAAGATTAAAGAAAGAATTTCTAAGTAAGATTCCTGCTCTGAAGTATCTAAGAGATGCAGTACAGAAGAAAGCAAAGTCAGGATTTATAATGGGTTTGGATGGAAGGAAAGTACCTGTACGTTCCAACTATGCAGCACTCAATACATTACTTCAATCGGCAGGAGCAATTATCTGTAAGAGATGGATAGTTGAGATGCATTCTCTACTTCAGGAGGAATTTGAAGACGGAGAGGATTATGCACAGGTAGCTTTTGTTCATGATGAAGTACAACTTACAGTAAAGAGGGAGTATGGCAATCGAATTGGAGAACTTGGAGTCAAGGCAATCGCAATCGCAGGAGAGAAGTACAATTTTAGAATCCCACTCACAGGTGAATTCAAAACAGGTTCAAACTGGGCAACCACACATTGAAGCCACTACATTTGGTATGGCAGGGGAAGAAATAGTAAGGTATCTTTTGCACATGTGGAACTATTCCATGTTTGTTCCTCTAGATCCTTCATCACCATTTGATTTAGTAGTTAAGAATAATACTAAATGGATTACCATACAGATAAAACACTCAAGAAGCACTTATGTAAAATTGACAAGAGAAGGAAAATCTAATGGGTTAAGAGTAAAAAGAGAATATAAGAAAGGAGATTTTGATTATTTATTTGCATGTCAATTTCCTTATATTTATATTGTACCTTGGACACACTTAAAGAATGTATCATGCTTCAGCTTTAGTAAGTATGAAAAATATCGTCATGACTTGACGGATGAAAAGACTTATTTAAACAAAGTAATCTTAAAAAAAGGAAGGTAAAGATGAGAGAATTATTAATTGATGCAGACATATTTGTATATAAAGCTACTAGACTTTCAGAGAGGGAGATCAATTGGGAAGGTGATTCGTGGACTTTACATTCAGATATGAATGAAGTTAAAACTATAATTGATGATCAAATTTGGAAGATCATAGAGAAGACTAAGAAAGGTTCGGTACTTCCTAAAGTAACTCTGTGTTTTAGTGACAGGAAAAACTTCAGGAAAGTGGTTAATCCTGATTACAAGAGTAACAGGAAGGGTGGTAGAAAACCTATGTGTTTCTCTAATGCAATTGATTATTGTAAGAGTGAGTACTTGTGTAGTTCATGGGATTGGTTAGAAGCTGATGATGTAATTGGTATAAGGGCAACCAAACCTTCAAAGACAGAGAAAATAATTGTTAGTGAGGACAAAGATCTTCTAACTATTCCAGGTTTACATTGGGATTTTAAAGAGGAGAAGATTTTTAAATGGTCAGAGAGTCAAGCTGATTACCAGTTTTTCTATCAAGTTTTAGTAGGAGATACAGTTGATAACTACAAGGGATGTCAAGGAGTAGGGCCAATATCTGCCGACAAAATTTTGAAAGAAAATACTGATTCGGTTTATGATATGTGGGTAGCAGTATTGAATGCTTTCTTTAAGGCAGGACAAACTGAGGAGGAAGCTCTTACAAATGCTAGGATGGCTAGAATTTTAAGATGGCATGAGTTTGATGTGGGTACAAGAGAAATTATATTATGGACTCCTAAAGGGGAAGCTAAAACATTCAATGCTAATCCTGTATTAAATCCTGTAAAAGAAACACCATTGATTCATGAACCTAATCTATGGAGGACAGCATGACTCAAAATGAAATTGATGAAATAGAAAGACAGAAATCTCAGAAGCAGAAAGAACAATGGAGAGATTACGTTGAAGATAGTTTGAAGCATCCATTAGATAATAGGTATAGTTCACAGGTAGTCCAAGATCATATTGATAAAGAGAATGAAGAGATGACTAAAGATCCAGTAGGATATGAACGAAGACATACTCCTAAAAGTACATTACCATTAGGTAATAAAGATGAGGTGGATGATCAAGGTAATATACGAGAAATTATATCAAAGGATAGTGAGAGACAACCTTTGGAAAAGGAAGAAGTAACTAATCCTACTCATTACAATGAGAGGAAAATCGAACCATTGGATTATATAATAGCAAACGAATTGGATTTTTTGGAAGGTAACATAATAAAATATATTACACGCTACACCTACAAGGGTGGAGTAAATGATTTATTAAAAGCTAGAACTTATTTAGAAAAACTAATAGAAAGGGAAAGAGATGGAAGATAAGTATTTACCTACTCAGTATCAGCAGTACATTCATTTGTCTAGGTACTCACGTTGGGACTACACTAAAGAAAGAAGAGAGACTTGGGAAGAGACAGTAGGTAGATACTTTAATTTTTTCAAGGAACACTTGGAAGATAATTGTGATTATCAAGTTCCATCTAAAATATTATCCGAGTTAAAGAATGCAGTTTTAAATCTGGAGATCATGCCTAGTATGCGTTGTCTAATGACAGCAGGGCCAGCGTTGAAGAAGGAGAATGTTGCAGGATATAACTGTGCATATCTTCATGTAGATTCACCACGTTCATTCGATGAGATACTATATGTGTTGATGAATGGAACAGGTGTAGGGTTTAGTGTGGAAGCTAGACACATAGATAAATTACCTATAGTACCTTATGAACTGCATCCTACTGATACAGTTATACAAGTTAGAGACAGTAAGTTAGGATGGGCTAAAGCTTATCGTGAATTAGTAAGTCTTCTTTATGTAGGTGTAGTTCCTGAGTGGGATCTACAGAAAATTAGACCTGCAGGATCACCACTTAAAACCTTTGGAGGTAGGGCAAGTGGGCCTGAACCATTGGATGCCTTGTTTAAATTTACAGTTGAGAGTTTTCATAGAGCTAAAGGTAGAAGATTAAAACCTATTGAATGTCATGACATCATTACTAAGATAGCAGAGATAGTAGTAGTGGGTGGAGTTAGGAGAAGTGCATTGATAAGTCTATCAGATTTAGGTGATGATCAAATGAGAACTGCTAAGTCAGGTAGATGGTGGGAAGAAAATCCACAGAGAGCATTGGCAAACAACTCTACTAACTATCATACTAAACCTGATGTAGGAACTTTCTTCAGAGAGTGGACTGCACTCTACGAATCCAAAAGTGGAGAGAGAGGAATCTTTTCTTCGTACAATTCCAAGAAAAAATGTCTTGAATTGAATGGTAGGAGAGAAGAAAGGGAAGACTTTGGTACGAACCCTTGCTCTGAAATAATATTGCGGTCACGAGAGTTCTGTAACCTCTCTGAGGTAATTGTACGTTCCGATGATAAAATTGAAGATTTTAAGAGGAAAGTTAGATTAGCTACCATTCTAGGTACATGGCAGAGTACACTTACCCACTTTAGATACCTCAGTAGTGATTGGAAAATGAATTGTGAGGAGGAGAGACTACTAGGAGTATCATTAACTGGTATAATGGACAACTTTATATTAAATAAATTGTCATCAGATCTACCAATAATTTTAGATGACTTGAAGAAGGAATGTGTAAAGGTAAATAAAGAGTGGAGTAAGAAATTAAGTATCAATCCTGCTAGTGCAATCACATGTGTAAAACCTTCAGGTACAGTCTCTCAGTTAGTAGATTCTGCAAGTGGTATTCATGCTAGACATGCTCCTTATTACATCAGGACAGTCAGGTCTGACTTAGGTGATCCTATTGGTAAGTACATGGTAGATGAAGGAGTACCTACTGAACCTGATATAACTAATCCTAGTAATGTCACAGTATTTTCGTTTCCTATTAAGTCACCTTCCAAATCTGTGATACGAAACTCACTATCTGCAATTGAACAATTACAACTATGGTTAGTATATGCAAAATCCTGGTGTGAACACAAACCATCCTGTACAATCTCAGTCAAGGAAAACGAGTGGCCTGAAGTTGGAGCTTTTGTATTTGATAATTTCCATTCTATATCTGGCATTAGCTTTCTTCCCTATTCTGATCATGTCTACAAGCAAGCACCTTATCAGGAGTGTACTGAAAAAGAATATAAAGAACTAATTAAAACAATACCTACCTTAAATTGGTCTAAACTTTCTGAATATGAAAGTATAGATCATACTACTTCCTCACAAGAGCTATCATGCACAGGAAATACCTGTGAAATTCCCTAAAAACAACCTTTATAGAGAAATATTTTAATATGTTACATGGAAAACTAGGTGAACATGGTATATCCGAAGAACTTATAGCATGGTTAGAAGATGTAGTACCTGATAAAGTACCACCTTCTAATTGTACTATAGAAGATGTAAGATATTTGCAAGGACAAAGACATGTAGTAAATTTAATTAAAACTACTTACGATGTCAGTACACAGACTGAAGATTTTTCTGGTGATTCAATACAAATTTTAACTAAAGTAAAATAAATGAGTTATTTTTCTTCTCATATTTATGATGCTAGTCATTGGACTAATGATACTGGAAAATCTAGTATAGCCTCTGCTATTAGTGCTCCTCTAGATAAGGCAACATTCGGTATATATTCTAATACTCTCGTGTGGGAGGAAGGAGAGTTTAGTATAGGTGGATTAGGAGGTTCAAATTTAATGGGTGGTTCCCTCGGTGAAGGTTTGTATGCATTAGATGATTTTGTTAATAGGGACTTTCCTAATTTTTTAAAATTTCCTGCCGATAGTCTGTCTGCAAACGAAGAAGGAGATGGATCTTTAAACCAGTTTAGACAGAATTGGAGAAGTTACTGGACACAAAAAAAGGAAGAATGGAATGAGTTTAAGGATGATTATATACAGAGTCAGGTTCCTTTCCATAGTGCGGCTGGTGCTGAAGGAGATGATACTACGGAATCTTCAGTAAAAGGCCCAGGAAAGATGCGTGGTAGAGATCCAGAAATGGCATTTAATATAGGTGTAAAAGGATATGGTAGAAGTTCTCTTAAAATAGGAACAGGAGGAGGAGGAGGAGGTTCTACAATTGGTGGAAAATTTAAAACTTATAGAACTGGTAGACGTTCTGCTCCAAATTAAAATATTAGAAGGAAGGAAATAAAATGGAACTGGATAGAAATTTAGTAGATGTGATAGCTAGAGTAATGGCTATACCTGTTGAAGAAATTACACCAGATAAAGATGTGATAGATGATTTGGGAATGGATTCAATGGATTTGATTGATGTGATAAATCAGACAGATGAATTCACAGGAACAAACCAAATGGAGCTAGATGATTTTACCGACTGCCGAACTGTTCAAGAATTTTCAGATAGGTTCACAGATTTGTTGGAGAAATCAGTCCCTCAAGGCTGATGAACTTCTAAAATTTTTCAGGAGAGAAGCAACTGAAAGAGTAATTCCTACCACACCTGAAGATAAAGCTATTAATTTCTATGAAAAAAACTTTTTAGATACTAATCAATATGTATGTCTAGTTCAAGGAAAGGATATACATGTTTTTTATAGTTGGTTATGGGTTAGTTCAAAAGAAGAAGGTTTAAAAACTAAAGAAAGTTGGGATATTCCCAAACAGGATTATAATTCTAATATTATTTATATAACTCCTTTATGTATTAGTAGAAAATATAGAAATAAATATAACTGGCTAAAATATATAAAAGATTTTTTACCTAAACATAAAAATCTTTTATTTAATATAACAAAAGAATAATATGAAAATTTATACTGAAATTAATTATGAGTTTAAAGATGGTGAACTCATAGAAATAGATTCTAAGTCCTTCAATTATACAGGTGAGTTACTATTATGTGAGGGTGGTGGCCCTCCTCCACCTCCACCTCCACCTCCTCCACCTCCTCCAGAACCAGAAGGTTCGGATGAACCTGAACTTGAAGAGGATGATCCTGCTTTTGTTCCAGGTAAAGGGTTTGCTCAAAGAGTAGAAGGATATGATCCATATTTACAAATCCAAAAGCAAACAAAAGGAAATAAATTCTCTAGAGGTTCACTTAGAATTAATAGACCATCATAATGGAAACAATTAGTGTAGATTCAGAATATCAAGAGAAGGCGGGATATGCTCACGGAATATACACCACACTTTCTGCTGATCGTTGGTCTTTTCTTGACAGGGCAAGGACTGCTTCCCAAATTACCATCCCTTCCTTACTACCTGAACAAGGACATACAGGTGCAAGTATCCTACCTACTCCTTACCAATCCATAGGAGCAGAAGGTGTAAATAATTTAGCCAGTAAATTACTCCTTTCGCTCCTTCCTCCTAATTCTCCATTCTTCCGTCTAGTTATAAATGATGCAGAATTAGAAGCTTTAGTAGCAGGTCAGAAGGGTGAAGTGGAAGAGACATTGGCAAAGATAGAAAGAATGGTGACACAGGAAATAGAAGTCCGTGCGTTCCGTGTACCTATTTCAGAAGCTTTGAAACAATTGTTGGTTGCAGGAAATGTTTTAATATATCTTCCACCCAATGATCAGATGAGAGTTTTTAGACTAGATAGATATGTAGTCAAACGAGATTCAATGGGGAATGTTTTAAAGATTGTCATAAAGGAATCTCTTTCTCCATTATCTTTACCTGAAAATGCTAAGAAGTTACTACCTGAACCTGAGAAAGATGAGTTCCCTGCGGCTACTGTAGATCTTTATACATGTGTTACATGGACAGGTAGAAATTGGACTATACTTCAGGAACTAGAAGGACAGACTGTACCAGGAAGTGAAGGTTCGTATCCTAAAAATAAAAGTCCTTTTCTAGCACTACGTTTTACGCATATAGATGGTGAAGATTATGGTAGAGGATTTGTAGAGGAATATATTGGCGACTTAAAATCCTTAGAGACCTTGACTAAAGCTATAGTAGAAGGGAGTGCTGCTGCTGCAAAGGTTCTATTTCTGGTTAGACCTAATGGTTCAACAAGAATTAAAACTTTGGCAGATTCTCCTAATGGTGCGATAGTAAGTGGAGATGATAATGATGTGTCCACTTTACAACTTCAGAAATCGGCAGACTTTCGTGTTGCCCAAGAGACAATACGAACTTTATCGGAACGTCTATCTCGTGTATTTCTCATGAACTCATCTGTCAGGAGAGATGCGGAAAGAGTAACCGCAGAAGAAATAAGAATTGCATATCAAGAATTAGAAATAGCTCTAGGTGGAGTTTATTCTATTTTATCTCAAGAATTTCAATTGCCCTTGGTACAACTTCTCATGCACAAAATGCAGAAAGAGAAAAAATTACCCAAGTTTCCTGATGAATCTTTAAAACCTCTAATTGTCACAGGTGTTGAGGCACTTGGACGAGGACAAGACTTAAATGAACTAGCAGGTTTCTTGCAACATTTATCACCTCTTGGGCCTGAGACAGCCATAAGAGAATTGAATGTTAATGAGTATATATCTCGACTAGCGGCTTCCCTCGGAATTGATACCGATGGGCTTTTGAAAACTGATGAACAGAAACAACAGGAACAACAAGCAATGCAACAACAGCAAGAACAGATGCAGGAACAGCAAATGATGGGTAAAGTAATAGGTGATGTAGCTCCTGAAATTGCTAAAAATGCAATGCAACAACCACAACAATAATAGGAAGGTACAATATGGCAGATACAAAAGAAGTAAACACATTTGAAGAAGAAGCTCCTGAAAGTCAAGAACATATAAAGGAGATGATTGATAAGGCCGAGAGAGTTCAGAGTGTTCCTAGAGATGACGGAAAACCTACATGGTTACCAGATAAATTTGAAAGTCCAGAAGATATGGCAGAAGCTTATGCCCAACTGGAACAGAAATTATCTTCTCAGGACACTCAACAAGTTAAAAAGATAGAAGAAAAACCTGCTCCTATAGCTTCCCAAGAACAAGTAAGTGAAGCTCTTACTAAGCAAGGTATAGATTTTGAGAAATATGCTCGTGAGTATGGAGAAGAAGGAGCATTAAGTGAGAGATCTTATGGAGAACTTGCAGATAAAGGAATGACTCAAGAGGTTGTAGATACATGGATAACAGGACAACAAGCTATTGCAGATAAGGTACTAAATAAGGCTTATGATGCAGTAGGAGGAACTGAAGAATATGAATCACTTGTTAAATGGGCAAGTACTTCATTGAATGATAAAGAAATAGATTCTTTTAATCGTGCTATAGAAGCTCCTAATTCAGATGATGTAGTCTTTGCAATTAAATCTTTACATGCAAGACGATCAATGGAAGATGGACAAGCACCAACACTTTTGCAGGGTGATACAGGTGGAACAGGAGTAGATTCCTTTAAGTCAGTAGCTCAATTGACTAAGGCTATGAGTGATCCACGTTATAGTAATGATCCTGCCTACAGGGATGAAGTGACACAGAAGTTGTCACAGTCATCCATTATGTAACACTCCCAAAAATACTACTACAAAGTAAATTTTAGCCCATTGCGGTGGATAACTTTGATTGAAAAGTATTGTGGTTATAAACGGAGATTTTTATAATCAAAATTGCTGGCAATTCAGTTCAGCTTTAACTTTAATCAAGGAATAAAATGGCACTCCAAGGAGCCTCAAATGCAATGAACGCTGCGGCACAACGTAGTGGTCAAACGAATGAAACCGGTGACGTAAGGAATTTATATTTAAAACTTTACGCTGGTGAAGTCATGTCTGCTTTTCAGACGAAAAACATCATGATGAACTACTGCCGAGTTCGAACAATTAGTAAAGGTAAGTCTGCCCAGTTTATAATGACAGGCAAGTACCGAGCCGCAGAATATCATACACCAGGTCAAGAGATCATGCCTGATGTAATAGCTGCAAATGCTGAGAGAGTAGTCTCAGTTGATGATCTCTTAATCGCTGCACAATTCATCCCTAATATTGATGAAGCAATGCAACACTTCGACATCCGTTCAGTCTATACGGCAGAATCAGGTTATGCCCTAGCAAAATCGGCTGACCAGAATATTCTTCGTATGGCTGTTAAAGCCGCACTGACCACTAATAAGGAACGTGCAAGTAAAATGATTCAAGATTATGATTCATGGGATGACGAAGATTTCACATCCAACGTGACTTATGCCGCAAACTTAGCTGACTCAAAGAAGGCAGCCGACTTCGTAGAAGGTATGATCGAAGCCAAACGTATTCTTGAGAGTGCAGGAGCACCTCTTGAGGATCTTGTTTGTGTTTGTGCAACCGACCAATTCTATTCCTTGTTCAAGACAGGTGTAAATAGTGAATCTATTACTGCCTTGACAATGTTTAATAAAGATGTAGGTGGAAGTGGATCAATAAATAATCTTGATCTTCCAACAATTGCAGGTATTCCTGTAGTTAGAACTCCTCATCTTGGAAGTATGGGTCATGGTGCAGCAGCAGCATGGACAGGTTCTCTGTGGTCAACTGCTAATCCTGCTGTTTCAACTGGGCAAGCACCACTTGCAAGTTCTGTAGGATCAGGTAGAGCTTCCATTTATAATCTTCCTTCATCTTACACAGCCTCTACAGGTGCAGGTAGTAATATTGGTCATGCAGATGGACTTGATGGAACATCTGGTGTTGATCTTGAGAACGAATCTTTAACAGTTCGTGCTCTAGTAATGCACAAGGATGCTGTTGCAACTGTGAAACTGATGGACTTGTCCGTTGAGTCTGAGTATCAGATTGAGCGTCAGGGTACTCTGATTGTTTCTAGGTATGCAATGGGTCATAACGTACTACGACCAGCAATGGCAGTAGCATTAATGGCTCCAGCAGCTTAAACTAAATTGAGGGCAACAGGAGGTTCTCTTCCAAACGGAGCGATCCTTCCTCTCTCCATTACCTCCTGCTCTGCCCTCTTTTTTCTTTTCTTTTTATCTCCCCTCATATTATTATTTATCATGGCAACATTAACACCTACATCAAAACTAGATGCTGTTAATTCAATTCTTTTAGGTATAGGTGAAGCACCAGTTAATACTTTAGGATCAGGATTACAGGAAGCAGAGATTGCTGAAGTAACTTTAAATAACATTAATAGAGAAGTTCAGTCTATAGGATGGCATTTCAATACTGAAATAAGATATACTTTAGATAAAACTGAGTCAGGAATAATTAATCTTCCTGCTAATTGTTTAAAGGTAGATGTAACTGCAGTTCTAAGAGATTACAATACTGATGTAGTTGAAAGAAGTAGAAAATTATATGATAGAGTTAAAAATACATTTGTTTTCACTACAGATATAGAAACAGATATAGTTATTTTACTAGATTTTGAAGAGATTCCTGAAACTGCAAGACGATATATAACTTTGAGGGCAGCTAGAAAATTTCAGGAAAATATTATAGGATCACCTGTACTGTCCAGACTTCAAGCAGATGAAGAGATGTTTTCTCTAATGGCTTTGAGAGAATCCGAAGCAGAAATAGGTGATTATACAATATTCGATCAATATGATACTTATCGTCATATAGATAGAAAAATAAGTACATCTATTTCTACACTTATATAAATATAAACTATGGCATTAGTATCTTCATCAATACCTAATCTTATAAATGGAATATCACAACAACCTCCTGAAGTAAGATTACCATCACAAGGTGAGGTACAGGAAAATGGTTTAGCTACAGTAGTAAGAGGTCTAGAGAAGAGACCTGGAACTGAGACAGTTCAGAAATTAGATTTTACTCCTTCTGGTACTTATCTTATTCATCCAATAAGGAGAGATGAGACTGAGGAATATACTTTAATACTAGGTAAGGCAGGTTCAGATAAGTTTATAAAAATATTTGATGGAGAAGGTAATGCAATGCCTGTCCAAGGAGATACTTTTGCAACTATTGATGATGATGATTTAGCATACTTTAGTGAGGTTACTGACTTTAGTACTCAAGTAAGTGCCACTACTGTAACCGATACAACTTTCTTCTGTTCAAGTAAGAAAACAGTTACAGTTGCTACTGCAGATGATCAAACATCAGGACAAGATGAGGATGATTTTGAAACAGATAGAGGTACTACTGATGTTAATACTGATGCAAAAAGGGAAGCTTTAGTTTATGTTAAACAAGGTGGGTTTAGTAGTAAATATATTATAGTTATTAAAGTAGGAAGTACATATCATAGAGTAGGTTACCAGACTCCTGCTAACCAACCTGTAAATAACCAGCAATATATTGGTACAGATACCATTGCTAAGATTCTTCATGAAGGTGCATCTGCATGTGGTGCTGGAACAGGTTGGGGAGTATTTGCGGCATCGGAAGCTAATTTACTATTAGAAGGATTTGGTGGACGGAAACCTACAGTAAACGTAGATACCGATGGAACTGCTGAGGGTACTTATGCAGATGGTTTAGATGGCACAGATGGAATGCCATCAGGTATGACATGCGTAAGGACAGGTAGTCTTCTCCACTTTGTACATACTGCTGATTTTGAAATCAGTACTGAGGACTCTCATGGTGATACTGATATATTTGCAATTTCAGGTGCGTATGGTGGTGGTGTAGGAACTAAAGCTTTTACAGATCTTCCTGCAGTTGGTGTTAAAGATGGTTTTGTGGCAAAAATAAAAGGAGATAATACTCTAAATCAGGATGATTTTTATGTAAAATTTGAAGCTAATGATTTAGGAAAAGGTATATGGAGAGAATGTCTAGCACCAAAACTTGATCGACATTTTAATGTCACAACTATGCCACATAGATTAGTTAGATTATTTGATGATGATGAAATAACTACTGTAAATCCTCTAGGTATAACATTTGTATTTGAAGGAGTAACTGACACAACAGATACACGGACAGTAGCTACAGTCAGTACTACCTATGAGAGAATAGGATGGAGGGCTAGATTGGCAGGAGATGATGATCTAAATCCTTTCCCTTCCTTCGTAGGTGGAGCTATAACCGATATATTCTTCCATAAAAATAGATTAGGATTCTTGAATGACGAAAATGTAATCTTTAGTGAATCAGGAAACTACTATAATTTCTTCCCTTTAACTGTTATAACAGCAGTAGACAGTAATCCTATTGATGTGACAGTATCCAACGATAAAGTATCCCTCCTTAAACATGCAGTACCATTTAGTGAGACTTTACTATTCTTCTCAGAACTTCAACAGTTCAAATTATCAGAGCAAGAAATATTATCTCCTGCAACTGTATCCATTGATGTAACTACCCAATTTGAGACTGATGCTAGAGCTAAACCTGTGTCGGTTGGAAGGTATGTTTTCTTCGCTTTTCAGAGAGGTGAATTCTCAGGTGTAAGAGAATACTTTGTTGATAATAGAAAAGAAGTTAATGATGCAGTTGAAGTTACTGCTCATGTACCTCAGTATATACCTGGAAAAATTACAAATCTAGTATCTTCAAGTAACGAACAAATTCTAGTTTGTCAAAGTAGTGATGAACCTCAGAATTTATATGTTTATAAATATTATTGGCAAGCATCAGATAAGATTCAATCTTCATGGTCAGTTTGGAAATTTGGTAATGATATTCTTAATTGTACTTTTATAGGTTCCACGCTTCAAATTCTTATTAATAGAGATGATGGAGCATATCTTGAAAATATTAATCTCTCTACTGATTCTTCAATTGCAATAATGCAAGATGAGACTCCAGTATTGTTAGATAGGAGAGTAAAATTAGCACAAGTAATTCTTCCACTTTCTACTACTGTAAATACAGATGCTACAGTAACAGTATCTAGCACTACAAATTTAAGAGTAGGAATGTCGGTTGTTGCTGGTGCTGCTAATCCTGGGTTTACTGGGATACCTACAGGTGCAACTATCGCAACTATAACAGATGCTACCCATTTTGAACTTTCTGCTAATGCTACTGCAAGTGGATCAGGTGATATAACATTAAACTTTAATGATGTTCTAGCTACACACGTTCCCTATTATAGTTCTTTACCATCTGATACTGTATTTGTAAATCAGAATGCACAGAAGATTGCACAGGCAGATGTAGATACACAGGTAGGAGCAGGAGATACTATATTTGTAGGAATACCATACACTTTTCTATACCAATTTACAAGATTTCTACATAAAGAAAAAGATGAAATAACAGTACAGACAGCAAAACTTCAACTTAGAAATATAAATGTACTATATAGTAATACAGGTTTCTTTAAATTAAATGTTGAAGTTGCACCTTATACTATTAATGTTCCTGATCCTGCCACTCCTGGCAGTACAATTGAAATCACACCTCGTAAAGCTTATGAAAAAACATTTAGTGGATTCATTACTAATAGTTCCCAGATAGGAGAATATAAATTACTATCAGGTTCCTTTAAAAGTTCAATACTTTCTAATCCATATAATTGTAGAATTTCTTTAACCAACAATGAATACCTCCCTTGTGCTTTTCAAAGTGCAGAATGGGAAGGTTTCCTACATATTAGATCTCAAAGAATATAAGAATGAAAATTTATACAGAGGTTATCTATACATGGGATGATGCTAAAGGAGAATTAGTTGAGGAATCTTCAAAATCATTTGATTATCATGGGCCTTTAACTTTATGCAATCCTCTTATTGTTTATGGAGCATATATAGCAGCCGCTTCATTAGCTATACAAGTATATAGTATTTGGAAAGGTAATAAAGCTGCACAAGAAGCCGCAGATGCTAAGAGAGAACAGCAAGCTAGAATAAAGGCATTAGCTATAAAGAGATATAAACTTCAAGAATCGGGAGCGGCAACAAATTTAACTCTAATAGCTCGTCAAGAAAGTAGAACAAGAGATATAGCTAAAGATGTTATGTTTGAGGAAAAAATAAAAGAAATAAGATCACGAGGAAAACTTAATACTGCTCCACTTATGGAAGGAAATAGTTCTAAATTCTTTGCTTCTAGACATACAGGAGATTTTCTAAGAAGACAAACAGGAGTTAAAAAGGAATTTGATATTAAATTAGAAGGTATAGAGAATAAGAAATTTAAAGTAATGGATCAATTAAAGTATGATAGATTAAATATGCAATACACAATAGCAGGTCTACCTACTGTACATGGGCCTGACTCAGGTGCTGCTATGTTAGAATATGGAGCGGCAGGTTTAGATGCTGTCGGTACTTATTATAAATATAGAAATTGGACATCGGAGTCATAATGGCAGAAACTAATATTCCAATGGCAGAAGGGTATGCTAGTCAACAACCATTAGAAATACATCCTAGTGAAGGCCAGTTATTAAATGTGAATGTTCCAAATTCTAATGCTGGTAGTGCTAAATTGAGTCAAGCTAAAGCTCTTAGAGAATTTGGAAAATCATTTGGACGAGCCTTTGGAGAAATTAAAGAGGATAGAGATCGAATAGCTAGAGCAGAAGCAATAGTAGAAAAAGAACAAATTACTCAAGCTAAAATTGAAGGAAGAGCGGCCTCAAAAGGAGGAAATGCAGAGTTTAATCTAAATGAAATGATTGAGAAGTTTGCAGATGCAAGAAAATGGAGAAAAAACTTAGAGGTTAAATTATTTGTAGCTTATCAAGAAGGATTCCATTTAAGACAAGGAGAAAAAACTTTAGCAGATAGAAATTCATCTATTAAAATAAATGCAAGAAAATTAGTAGATGTAATTTATCGAAAATTTATTAAAGATAGAGCATTTTATCTAAAAGAAGGACTGAGTAACCATCCTGATGATCAGGTAACAAAGGATGAGATGCGTTCAGGAACTCTTCAGTCACAAATAAATGCTCTAGATAATTTTGCTGAATATGCTTCTCAATATATTGAAGCAGATAGATCACAAAAAATTAAGGATTTAGTTGCTTATAATCCTTACATGTTAAAAGTGTTTGGACATAAAGGAAGTAATCTAAATTATGAACCATTAGAAAAATTAATTGCAGATAAAGTTCATGAAGAACAAACTATAAAAATTAATAAAACTGTTCAATCAGAACTAGCTATTAAAAATTATACAGATATTAATGAGTATAGATCATATCAAAGGTCAACTTTACAAAAATTTCCCACTTTAACAAGAGATCATATAGACTCTCTTTTTCTCTATTCTATTAAACAAAGAGCAATAGAAGCTGGAAATATAGAAAATCCAAATAAAAGAAGAGCGGCTCAAAGAAAAGCCTATGAGAATGGAATAAACTTACTTACAACTAGATCTAAGGAAGATGAACCTAATGAAAAGAGATCAGATGCAGATGGTATTACAACCTTAGAAGGTTCTGGAAACTTTTCTATTTTAGAAATAGGAAATAAACCATTAAGAGATGCAGCTTTAGCATGGGCAACTAAAGCTTTTAATGAAATAGATAAATTAGATACGATAGACGATGAAAAATCAAAAGATGCTAGAAAAACTGTTGTAGATTTTCAGAAAGCTAAAGCTTCAGGAAGATATTTTAATTTATTTGATCAAATAGGAAAATGTACAAGTGATATATGTTTAAATAGCATTGCAACAGAGATAAAAAAGGAAGGGCAAACTGATCTATTTATGTATGGAACTTCAGGAGGAGAATTTATTTCTGATTTAGGAAAAGAATTAACTAGAATGAGAGGAGTAATAATAGCAAGAGGATTAAAACCACCTGAATTAACTTCTGATCAAAGAGATCAAGTTAATGAAACTAAACTTGAATTAACTGAAACTGGTATTGATATAGGTTTATATAATGAAGATCAATTACAAGAATTAGGAAGATTAGTAGATATTACATTTAATAATTTTAAAAAAAAAGATTGGCATGTGACTGCAGGGCCAAATTATAAAGAATGGGAAGGTTTAAGTAAGGCATATTTTGATGTTAGGAAAAAAATAGATGATAGAAAATTAAAATTAAAAGATGAAAGAAAAGAGAAAGATGCAAAACTTAAAAAAGAGAAGACTACTAAGACAACACAAATAGAAGAGACTAGCAAAGTAGATGAATCTGAAAAAGTAAGAGTGGAATTAAGAAACACTACTCATAAAACTATCTCTAAATATTTGAAGGAAAAAAATTATACGGGAATTGAAAATTTAATTTATAATACCAAACATAATGCTTATAAAAGTTATAATAAAGATGGACATTTTGGTGGAAGATTAGAAGGTGAGAAACCTATTTTTACTAATGCTGAAATACAAACGTATGAACGTCTTATGAAAGAGGATAAAGAACATAATACTACTGTACCACTTCCAGCAGATAATGAAATAGTATTAGCCGATCTTACTAAGCGAGTATTAGATCTTGTAAATGTAGTAGATGAGACTGAATTAGTAACTAAAGATGGAACTCCTACAGGTAAAATTCAAGAGTTAAGAATTGCTATTAGTAATGCTTATACTGGTGTACCAAAAGGAAGACCAGGGAAAAAATTCAATCAAAGAGAAATAACAAAATCAAGTTTTAATCATCTAAATACTGTATTAAATGGTGCAGAAAAGGATGTAAAAAATGTACTTAATGAATCACATGGTAAAGAAGCAGTCTTTAAAAATGCGGAAAGGAATGTTGCACTTACATTACAAGCTACAGTAAATGATAGATTTGAAATTAGTGGATTCCCTAATCCTTCTTCTGCAAAATTATTTGTAAAGATAAAAAATGATTTACAATTGTTTCTATCTGAAGCTACCGAGAAACATCCTGAAGTTTTTGAACGAGTTAATTTTGCTAATAAAGATTTAAGAATGTTGATATTTAATGCTCATTGGAATTCTCAACTTGTAAAAAGTAATAAAGAAATAGTTGAAGGAGCAGTTGAAAGTATTACTGATGCACAAAAACAACAAGGATGGGAAGAAATTATAAGATCACTTGTACCTATTGGTAGAGGTAAATTTCAAATAGAATATGAAGAGATTGGTGGAAAAGATGACACAGTACTTTCTGAAAGTCCACCAGTTATAACTGAGGATGGAGTAGATCCTACATCAAGAAATGTGAATACGAGTAAAAGAATAGAAAATAGACTAGAACAATTTGCTGATAAAACTTCTACAATAAAAAAACAAGAAACAGTAAAAAATGTAGGCAGACAGATAGGAGGAAAAACTCTAAAAGTATCCCCAATGTTAAGTGAACCAGGAGAGACACAAATAATAGATTCAGGAGATTCCTTAATTTTACATGTTTATAGTGACTTAGCAGATGAACATGGTAATTATATAGCAGAAGAAGAAGATCCTCAAGAAATGTTAAATCCAGAAAATAAATAATTATGGCAGAACAAACATTAAATATACCAGAAGAAATAGCAAATGTTGCTGCTCCTATAGTTACAAATATAGCAGATAAATTAGTTCCTGATGAAAAACTTCCTGATACTATACCTGAAGAAGAACTTATTGAGCCTATACCTGAAGAAAATCTCATTGCTCAAAATGATGTTGTACCTAAACCTGAAGATAATATAAATATTAAAGATGAAGAGGAACAACAATTATCATTTGTACCAAAATTAAAGTCGGCATCTTTTAAAGAGGAAGATCCAGTAGTAGTAGCAGAGAAAGCAGGAGTATGGTTAAATCAATATGCTAATAAATCAGGAATGTTTCATCCTACAACAGGCCCATTAAAAGGAAAAACTGCTAAAGAAATAGTAGGTGTACTAGAAAGAATAGAAAGAGATATAGGAGAATCTTCATCATCTCTATATCTTAAAGATGAGTTTAGAAAAATTGCAGATATGGAACTGGATAAAGATTTTAGTGTATTTGATTGGATCTTTGAAAGTGGGAATACATTATATGATCTTAATACTGAAATGTATGATGGATCTATGACTGCTCTAGGTGATATATATTCCAATACTTTAGGTACAAATACAAAATGGCCTACTCATATATCAACTAAATCCTTTGGTGGAACAGCATCACAAATAACAAAGTATGCTACTCAAGGAGCCATGAGTTATCAGGTTGGTGCAGTTATAGCTCCTGCCCACTTTATATCAAAAGGAGTGCCTTTCTTAAAAGGCATTGTAAATACTCGTCTTGCTAAAGCTTCACTCACAATGGGAGTTGGAGAAGCTGTTACTCTTCCTCCTGAATATAGATTTGCCACTATATTAAAAGAAGATTATGGAATAGATGATGATATAATTAATTGGTTAGCTGCTGCACCAGATGAAGGTTGGTTCATGAGGCATTGGAAAAGCTTCTTGGAAGGAAATTTAGTAGGTATAACAGGAGAAGTAGCTATGGTAACCTTAATGGCTATGGGGAAAGGTGTATGGCATTCAGGAGCCTTTGCTATTAACTCTGTTAAGGATACTAAATTAGTTAAAAAGGCAATTAAAAAAATAGAAGCAGGTAAACAAGAGATAATTGATAGATTTCCTGAGAATATTGTTTCACCTGAAGAAGTTGAAAGTCAAGTACATGTATGGAAAAAGGAATTACAAGCACAAGTAGAGCAAGAGACTCCTAAAGTAAAGAAAAAGAAAACTAAAAAACGGAAATTTGCAAGTAAGGAGGAAGAGGCAGAGTATAAAGCTATTGATGAAAAAGCAGAAAAAGAAGCTCAACAATTAAAAGAACTTGAAGATGCAAAAGATGCAGAAAAAATAACTATAGAAATTACTCCTGAAGAATTTGCAGTATTTATATTAGGGAAACCTGATATGAAGAAAAGACTTGGTAAAGTGAATCTAGGTAAACTTGATACAGCAGATGACATAATACGAACCATTGAAAGATTAGGTCAAGAGTATCCTAAACACATACGAGTAACTACGGAGCAAGCTCAACAAGCTGCTACACTTATTAGAGAGGAATTAAGTATAAATGGAGTAGATCCTACTATTCTATTAAGTACATTGTCACAAAAAACTGATGATCTTCCCTATATTTTACTAGCTGCTCGTACTGTATTGATAGATGTGGCAGAGGAAACTGCTGCATTAGCTAGAACATTAGCTCCAAAAGTTAAAGTTGGTAGAAAAATTACAAAAAAATTAAGTGCTGCTACTTCAAGTCCTACAGGTGAGGTTGTTCCTGTTAAAACTTTTGAGCAAGAGTTAATAGATGCAGGTATTTCAACTGCAGATAGACTATTGTGGGCTACTCAATTAGAAAAAATGCATAGAGTACTAGGAACTTTAAATGGAGCATCTACAAATGTTGCAAGGACATTAAGGTTCCATCAAATAAGAGCACAAGCATCAGGAATAGCACCTTCACCATTACAAATAGAAGAGGCAGTTCAAGAAGTAATTGAAAAAACATTAAAGGATGCTGAATCTATGGCTCCTAAAGGTACTTCAGTTGAAGATGTTATGGATAATCTTATTCTTTCTATTTCAGATAAAACTGAGACCTCTCAAATAACTAAGCAATTTGCAAAATCTAAATTTACAAGAGTATTTGATATTTTTAATTTCCATTATATAAATGGATTGCTTTCAAATTTATCTACACAGGCAGTAAACTTAACTGGTACTGGTACGATGACTCTTTTAAGGGCATCTGAAAAGTATCTTGCCGCAGGATTCAATAAATTACCTGGTGTAGGAGCAAATGTACAAGCAGGAGAAATAGGAGTAACTTTTACTGAAGCTCAACTTCATACATTTGGTATTACTCAAGCATTATTAGAAGGTGCTATGTTTGCCGAATCTAAATCCTTACTATCAAGATCGGCCTTTGGTCAAGCTGCTAAAACTTTTGAAACTTTGGAACTAGGATACAAACATGAACTTGCTGCCCAAGGACAACAAATAATAACTGGAGGAAAGACCTTAAATATAGGGAAATTAAAACTTGCTGTTCCCGAACCTATGAGTCCAGAAGCAATAAGTGAAATTATTGGTCAGGATGTCGGTAAATTAGGTGAAAAATTTGGAGTGCCTGTAGTAGAAGAATTATTAAAAGTATATTCTATTGGAGTAGGACTTCCTGGTAGAACTTTGATGGCAGGAGATTCCTTTTTCAGAACTCTGAATTATAGAGGAGCTATTCATAGTCTTTCTTGGCGAAAAGCTATTGAAATGTCTGGAGAAGGAGCTACACATGCTGAAATTAAAGCTACTTATAGAGAACTAATTAAAAATTTACCTGAAGAAATTGATTCGGCAGCACAATTATACGCTCAAGTCTCCTTATTTCATCAATATTTAGAACCTAAAGGTATAGAAGGTCTCTTTAGTGCTATTGAGAAAGCTAGAAGAGTTACTATAGATCCTGGGACAAAAGAATATTTACTTAAAACTTTAGGTAAAAATCTAGGAACATCTTTTCTTCTTCAAAATATACCATTTATTCGTACTCTCTACAATATTCAAAAACAAATGTTGTGGGAAAGAGGGCCAGTAAGGTTACTTAGAGAATTAAGTTTTGTTAGAAAAGATCTATGGAAAACTGATCCTGTGTATAGGGCAGAAACTTTGGCTCAGATAAGCACAGGTTCAATGATGATGTATCTAGGATACACAGCATATCAAGGTGTAGAAGGTCTATTTAGTGATGATGAATATAAGCTTGAATTACCTAGTTCAGATCCAATGGAGGGAGATCTAGCTCAAGAAGAATATTTACAACCACCTCTTGTTAGTATAAGAAATTTAACAACTGGAGATTTATCTTATATTCCAGTAGGAAGGGCTGATCCACTTATTACTCCCGCAGTAGCAGGAGCTTTAATAGGTTTATATTTTGATTTAGAAGCAGAAATTGAAGCTGCGGATACTTCCTATGAAAGAAGTAGATTAGAATCGGCTAGGAATGCTGAAATGGCCTATCAAATAGGTTCATTCTTCACCGATAAGATGGCATTAAAAGGTGTAAAAGAAATTTTAACTCATACAGGTGTATTCGGAAATCCTTATGCTGATCCTCAAAAATTAATTAATAATTATCTCACTACTTGGTTCAATATTACACCTTTCTCTAATATTAGAAAGGCAATTACACGAGCTAATAACAACGTATCTCAATTTCGTAGATCATATCTAAGAGAGAAAGTAGTAGAAAAAGAAGGATCAGATATTGATTATAGAGATTTAGAAGGACAATTACCTATAAATCTACAAGGAATTAGAGGTGCTGATACTGATTTAAAAGTCGAACAGATAAGTGTAATAGAACGATTAGGTAATCAATGGATAGATGAAAAACGAAAGACTATGTTCATTGATACCGATGTTGAATTAGATTCCACAGGAAGAATAAAAACTGCAGGAAGAAATTTAATAAAAAGAGGTGCTTCATGGTTGGTAGATTTGGAAGGTGGTTTGAAAGGATTTACTCCATTAGAAGTGACAAAATTACAAAGATGGTTAGAACATATTCTACTTCCTGTCTCTGTTCGTAAAGCTAAAGAAACTAATACTTCAGTTTTAATAAAAGGATTTGGTATTAAATGGGAACATCCTAAAAGATGGACTAAATTAATGATAGAAGGTACAGGTAATCATGTACCATTGACTCCTGAACAACAACTAATATATGCACTATCGGCAGGACATAGAAACTATGATACTTTTAATACTCCTGAATTCGATAGACTTGTATGGTCATTTAAAACAGGTAAAGGGAAAGGTGGTATAAGAAAGACTACCGACATGTTTAAAATGAAAGCAAAAATTAAAGGTCTCTTAAAGAGGAATAAGGCAAAGGCAGCTTTCGATCTTCTCACCCATCCAGAATATCAAGAATTAGAAGCTTTAGTAAAAGAACAACGTATTCTTAATCATCCAAGTGTCCAAGAATTTAAAAATCTTGAACGATCTGACAATTTTCTAGAAACTTTATTTCAATAATATTACTAATAAAAAATTATGCCAGTAGCATTATCAGAACGAGATGCTTTTAGTTATGATAAATTTACATTAACTTCAGGCCAAGCAACGGATAGTCCTGGTAATAGGACTTTTACCTTAACTAAATCTATATTTCTACCTGAACTTCCTGAGACCTTAGAAGTATTAATTAATGGTGTAAAATTAAAAGGTGATGGAACTGCTACAGCAGCAGGAAGTGGTGATGAGTTCTATGTAAATAGTGCTACTGCACCTACTACAATGACTATTGAGACCAATGCCGTTTTAGCTGCCCAAACTGATAGTGCAGTTACTACATTAGCTACAAGTGATATATTAGTAATAAGACGTATCTCAAATAGGACAACTAAGAATATTGATTATGCTCCAGGTTCAGTAATACGAGAAGCAGATTTAGATAATAGTAATACACAAATTATTCATATTGCACAGGAAGCTGTTGACATAGCATTACAAGGTATTATTCTTGATGCTGATAATAAATATAATGCTAATGATGGAACTGCTGATCGTATTATTAAAAACCTAGAAGATGGTGCTGCTGCTAATGATGCAGTAAACTTTAGTCAACTGACTGCTACTGAAGTAGCTACACTTGCATACAAAGAAGATACTGAAGACTACAAACTAGAAACGGCAGATTGGGCTACTAAAGTAAATGGTGTAGTAAATACTTATACTGATAATGTAGCTCAAAGTGATGGTACAGATCAGTCTGCAAAAGCCTATGCAATCGGAGGAACAGGAGTAACTACTACTGCTTCAAAAGGTGCAGCTAAAGAATGGGCTACAACAACTGGTGGTGCAGTAGATACTTCGGAATTTAGTTCTAAAGCATACGCTATAGGTGGTACAGGTGTGACTACATCCTCTGGTAAAGGTGCATCTAAGGAATGGGCAACTACTACTGGTGGTGCGGTAGATACTTCAGAGTATTCTGCAAAAGAATATGCAGTAGGAACTACAGCTACAAGTTCTAAGACTTATGCAACAAAAGTAGATGGTGCAGTAACAGGAACAGATTTTAGTTCTAAAGCATGGGCAGTAGGTGGTACAAATGTAACCACTACAGCTAGTAGAGGAGCAGCAAAAGAGTGGGCTACTTCTACAGGAGCAGCAGTAGATACCTCAGAATACTCAGCAAAAGAATATGCTATTGGAACAACTGTAGCCGCAGGATCAGCAAAGGATTGGGCAATATTAGCAGAAGATTCTGTAGTAGATGGAGGTTCAGGATACTCCGCACTCCATTGGGCTGCCAAAGCATCTAATTCCCAAGTAGCTGCTAAAGCTAGTGCTGCTGCGGTAGCTAGTACATTCGATTCCTTTGATGATACATATTTAGGAACAATGGCAGATGGTGCTACAGCCACAGATGCAGATACTACAGGTACATGGGCTATAAACTCAAGTGTTATAACAGTTGCATCTGCAACAAATATTGTAGTTGGTCAGGAAGTTACAGGAGCAGGAATACCTACAGATGCAAATGTAATTGCAGTCGCAGGAACAAGTATTACTATCTCTGAAAACATGGCTGCTGCTGGTTCTTCAGTTGATCTTGATTTCAGAGGACAGGGTGTTTATGGTGCATTTAATGGAACCAAAGATGGCCCTGCTACAGATAATGATGGTGGTGCATTAGCAAATGGAATGTTGTACTTCAATACGACTGATAATTCCATGAAGGTCTACAAGGAAACAGGTGCAGCTTGGATTAAGACTTCTGCTTCAGGAGGTGTTTCTTTAGTGATGCATAAAGCAGTTGCTTCTGGTTCTGAAACTTCTTTTGCCGCTGGAACTTTTACGCCTACATTAAGTTATGAAGTAAATAATATAGTTGTATGGCTCAATGGAGTTAAGTTAGATTCAACTGACTTTACTGCGACTACAGGGACATCAATTACAGGTTTAGCAGCTTTAGCAGCTTCAGACGAATTGGTTGTCTTGGCATTCAAAACCTTTGAAGTTGGAGATGCAGTTAGTGCAGCTTCAGGAGGTACATTTGGAGGAGCAGTTACATGTGCGGCAGGATTAGTAGCTAATACGGCAGATATTAATGCAGGTACATTCGATGGAATAGTTGGAGGTACAACTCCAGCAGCAGGAACCTTCACCACTTGTGATGCAACCACAGACTTCACCATTGGTGGTACAGTCATTACGAATAACACAATCACAGATGATGGAACACTAACCATTACTGCAACTACAGGAATAACTCTAGGTCAAGACACCGCACTATCCGCAGGTAAGAGTTTAGAAACATCAACAACAGGAAAAGTTAAACAAAAAGGAGCATTCATGCAAAGTTCAACACATCAAGCACTTACATTAGGATATTAGGAGGAAATTATGGCAATACCAAGTGGGTCAGGAACAGAGGTTCTTAAAGTAGGTAAAATTCATGCATTAAGTAGTGGAACTGGAACAATAATAACTGGTGTAGCAAACCATGTTTATACTGTTTTATCCATAGTTTTTACGAATATGGTTGGAACTGCTGGATTGATAGATATGTCGATACTTGATGGTGGAGTTACATATATGCTTTTGCGTAAAGCACCTATAGCTATAGATGCTACATTTGTTTTTAATGATAAAATAGTTTTAAGTGGAGCTGCAAATTTACAAATGAATTTGGACACATCTGGAGATACTGATGTTTGGTGTTCTTACATCGACCAAGACTTTACATAGGAGAAACCATGAGTGGAATAATAAATAGAGCAGGAAGCAAGTCAGGTATTATTAATAATGGTAAGGGAATTGGTTTTTTTGCTTGTGGCAATGGTGAAGGTTCAGTCGCTTATGCTGATAATGCTGTAATTATTCTTGCAACTGTACCTTATAATGAAGGTAATGGTTATGATAATTCTAATGGTAGATTTACTGCTCCTGTAACTGGGTTATACCACTTTGATTTTATATTTTATCCATATGGTGGTAGCAACGTTTACGCACCCTATCTTACCGACAGTGCTGCAGTTGATTGGGGGAGGATGAGACATAATTTTAATGATGACCAAATGGGAACATGGAGCCAGAACGCATACCTGACTAAAGGTATGTATATTTTTGTGAAAAGTACTGGAGGAACTAGGACTTTTTATCTCGGAAACAAGTCACACACAAGATTTTCTGGACATTTAATAGGTGAGGAATAACATAAATAATTAACTAAAGGATAATTAAAATGGCACAAATAAACTCTGGTAAACTAATGAAAGAATTAAATGCTAAAGATAAGTTTTGGTCTGCTGGTCAAACTTACGAATCTATAGTCTGGAAGGATAAACCAGTATTTACTAAGGAACAATTCGAAATAAAGTACAATGAACTTATTCAAAGTGATTCGAAACCAGAACCAAAGGAGTAACACATGAGCAGAGCACGAATCCTAGCAGACTACGTTGCAGGAGGAGTAACTGCGGCAGAGTTTGATCGTCTTGATGGTATAGGTAGTGCGGCTGTAGGTCTTACAGATTCGCAGACACTTACTAACAAGACTCTTACGAGTCCTACACTAACTACTCCAGCACTTGGTACTCCTGCAAGTGGTGTAATGACTAACATGACAGGGACACCATCAGCAATAACTCTAACAAATGCTACGTTCCCAGCAGACTTTCCTATCCAAGTTAAAACATTTGAAACTGAGACAGGAACAACAGTCACAACAAATGCTGGTACTGCAACTAATTTAAAGAATAATATTACAATCACAGCAGGAAACAAGATTAGGATTGAGTCTCATTTTGGTTGGTCATGGAAAACAGGAGATGCTAGACCTTATATGAATGCTATGGTGTTGTTATATTACTCAGTCACAGACGAAAGTAGTTATGCCTTACTTTCCGATTGTAAAATACAATTTTACAAAGATGAAACAGGGGATGTTCCTGCTGCTACAGAGACTTATGAATCGGCTGGTTTTGATTTTTCACATATACCAAGTTCGGGGACAGTACATTATTACAAAGTATATATTAATATAACATTTCCTACCGATGGAGGTTTTAATATGAAATTCCTTCCTGACAGCACTTCAGGGACAGGCTCAATGACACTAACAGAAATACAGGTATAAATGGGAAGACCAACTTTTACAGATGCAGTAATGGAACTAGCACCCAAGACAAATTTTCATCACTCTGCAACGGAAATTATTGAATGGGATATTTCTGAAGAACCAACTGGAATTACACAACCAACACAGTCAGAGATTGATACTAAGTTATTATCAATGCAAGCAGAATATGATAACGATTATGCCAGAAAAAGACAGGCAGAGTATCCTTCAGTACAGGAGCTTGTAGTGGGATTGTATGACCTAGACGATAAGAGTGCCGTTGAAGCTAAGAGAGCCGCAGTAAAACTGAAATATCCGAAACCTTGAAAATTCGAAGTACAACTACGAAATTGCAATGAAGATTAACCTAACATTAGAGTCTGGTTTAGAAGTGGATTTTACTCCAGACTTTGATCTTCCTAATGAATCACAAATAGATAAGGTTACATGGACTTTACCTGATCCTATAAATACTAAAACAGTTCAACTATTAGATCCAGAATACTTTCTTATAGGAAAAGATGAAACAAATGAAACTTAGTTTATTAGCTATTGGACTACTCTTAGTAAGTCTAGTAGTTATAGCAGAACCTCCTAATGTAGAATACTACCCACTTAATAATCCACATAGTAACCCACCTTCCGCACAACAACAATCTCCAGTAGACAATGTAATTTCTATACTGCTAGATCAAGGTTTTGCAGGAGCTATTATCGTAATTCTGTTTCTGTGGACTTACAAGACAGATAAGAATAATAGAATCTCCCAAAAAGAAAACTTCGATAAATTCGTTGAAATTAGTGCTGAGTGTTCTGCCCACATGGCAGCCGTTAGTACTAGACTAGAGAACATAGAACGTGAAATCGAAGCTACTAAACAATTAGAAATGCTTCAAGCAACAAGAAAGGGATAAAATGATAGGACTACTAGCTCCATTAATAGGAGGAACAGTAAAAACACTCTGTATGAGTATGCTTTCTGAGGAACTTTTAAAACGTGTAATTTTGATTCTTTTGGAACGACTCGTAAAATCTACTGACAATACATTAGATGATCAGATTCTTGCAGAATATAAGAAACACATGTAGGGTATGAATGAAACTGGCAGAAAAAATTATAATTATACTGATAGTATTTTTACTAGGTATTTCCTATTTTCCTAGTAAATGGGTATTTGCTCAAGAACCTTTGAAGTTCCCTACTGAAGAAGTAAGAGCAATGTGGTATATATGTTCTACTCAGTTTCAAATGGTAGCACCTAATATACCTCAAGGAGAAAGAGTTAGATTATGTGATTGTTATGTAGATCACATGAGGACAACCTTTACTCCTGAACAAGTTAAAGTTCTTACTCCAGAACAGTCAAGAGAACTAGGATTAAAGATGAATATAATTTGTCCAACTCAAGCAGAATTCTTTTTACAGGAAGCTACATAATGGGAATATCATCAGCAAATTTTAGCAGTAAGGAATTATCCTGTTCCTGCTGTGGAGAAAACAAGTTTAACAAGGAGACATTGATAGCCTTACAGAGACTTAGAGATGCTATAGGTAAACCAATTTCTCTCTCGTCAGCGTATCGCTGCCCTACACACAATGATAAAGTTAGTTCTACAGGTAAGGAAGGCCCACATACTACTGGAAAAGCTATTGATATTTTATGTAGTGGAAAATTAGCTCACGAAATTCTAAGCTTTGCAATGATTCGTTGTAATATATGGAAAGGAATTGGTATTAGTCAGAAAGGTAAACATAAATCCAGGTTCATACATTTGGATACTATAGATTCTGATAATAGACCTTGGGTATGGAGTTACTAGATGGCAGATAAAACAAAAAATCCATTTGATAAATTTGTAAAGAAACTTGATCCCAAAACTAGAAAGAAATTACGGATACTTTTCCCAGATACATCTAAAAAAGTTATTCATATTAAAAAAACACCATTAACTGTAACATCTCCTGACAGTATTACTACAAAAATTAAATATGGTTATGGAGATAAATTAGCAGTAGAGGCAGCTAGAACAGATCCAATCTTTAAAAAACTATCTGCACCCGCTCAACAGAAGTATATTGAGTTTATGGATAAACAGATAAAAAGTAATCAACCAATGACTGCTAAACAGATTGCTAATCTTAAAATTATTAAAGCAAAACTTGATAAATTAAATAGGCAAGAAAAACTTGCAGGAGATAAAGGATCAAGAATAAGACAGATAATAAAAGGATTTAATAATCCTAAAAGAGGTAAGTAATGGGTGATATTATTAATTTAATGGACGAACCTGTGCAGATCTTCCGAAGTAATATTATTAATTTAAAATTACTTTTATCTTACAAACTTCTATTAGAATCAGATAAAAAAAGAGTTCAAAATTATTTAAAAGATTTAGGTTATAGAAAACTTTCCGAAAGGGAGATTGCCAGAAAGAAAGGTGGTGCTATACCAGAAAGCTATTCTGATGAACTTGAAAAATATGAACTTGAAGAAGAAATTTTCCGTAGTCGATTAGTTTCTATGGGAGATGGCGTTTCTTTTAGTGAAGATTTTGATAAATACTCAGTTTTTAACGACCCAACTAAACTAGAATATTTAAGTGATGAAGATCCTACTGAACAATATGAAATACCAGATTGGAAAATTAATGAAAATATAGATAAAGAGAAAGAGTTAGTTTCAACATCTGACTTTGAAAAAGAAAGGGAATATCCTCCAACTGATGTATCTTCAGAGAATGTTATGGCAAGTGATATGGCTGAATTTGGACAGGAGATGAGTTGGCATGATAAGATTGAAAAAAGAAAGAAGATAGATGAAGTAAGAAAAGAAAAAAAGTTTCAGAAATGGGTAAAAAGAAATACAGTAGAACATTCCAGACGTAATCCTACAGTTATACAACTTAGAGATGATGTATTTCACCGCACAGATACATGGGTAAAGGAAGGAACACCAGGTATTACAGGTTACCATCCTGAACTAGGACGTATGAGAACTTACTACCTAGATGCTCATCAATCAGAAGGAGGTAAAGAAATAACTGAAGGTACTCGTCAACATAAATGGGGAGGTAAGGTAAGAGATTTTAAAGGCTTTAGTAATATTGTGATTAAAGATTCTCCTATGCAAAGACAGAATTTGAATAGATTAAAGATGAGGAGAGCCAGAGAAAAAAGAATAAGAACAAAAGAGTTATTAAAAATTAAAAAGATACAGGAGCGATTAAGAACTGAAAACTTATCTGAGATAAAGGCAGCAAGACTAGGAGATAAAATTAAAATTATTAGACAAGGAATACTAAAACCACCACGAGGTAAATAAATAAGAATGAAGTTTCTAATACTCATCATCTCATTAATCATAATAGGTTGTACTACCTCTACTCCTGTTCAGAAATTTGGCTACTGGCATGAAAGTTATACTCAGAGTGTATCATTCTGGCAATGTGTAGAGATTTTTACACCATATATAAATAAGGAATGTTAAATGGATTTTGATGTAATAAATAACTTAAGAGGCTTTAAAAATTAAAAAGGAAGAATGAGGTAAGTAATAATGACTGCAAATGTTAAAACTAGATATACTAAAGATGGATCTAGGCAATTAAAACAAGGTGGTAAGACCTCAAGAAAGAAAGTTAGAAAAACTCCACGAGAAAGATTAAAGATAACAAAAGAAGAATATAATCTAAAAGGTAAAGAAGCTGCCAGAATACTTAATGAACAATTAAAAATTAAAGAACAAAAAGAACTTGAAGCAACAAGAAATAAGATAAAAAATGCAAAAGATCCTTTATTTGATAGAGAGAGTTTTATGAAAGAATACCATCTTACTATGGTAGATATGGAAAATAAATATTGGCCTAATTTGGATGGATGGACAGGAGAATCTCCTCTTCATATATTTTTAACGGAAGAAATGGAGCAATGTAAAGGTACAATAGACAAGAAGATACCTGCTTTTGATCAGCCAGCAGCTTCGGAAACTCAATGTTGGAAAGGTAAATCGGAATTAATGAAAAAATATGATGAATATTCACAGGAAGTATTTGATCGAAAGATGAATTTAAAAAGTGATAGATTTGAACAAGATCAAGAACAAAAGTTCAAACGATATGGAACAGAAACTGATAGAGAAGCATAAAAACTATGGAAACTAATACACTTAATACACTATATGAAGCAGTTGCTACCGAACTATTAGCTAGGATAGAGTCAGGAGAAGCTAAACCTGCCGACCTAGCAGTTGCAGTTAGGTTCCTCAAAGATAATGATATAACTGCTCTACCTGTTAATGATAATGCTCTCCAACAACTAATGGAAAGTATGCCTTTTCCTAGTGAGAAAGATATAGCAAAAGGTAAAACCTCTTTCGATTGTTAAATTATGCCACATAACCAATTAGAAAAGAACAAAATTGAGGAAGCTAAAACTTTCCTTAGTAATTGGGAAACAGAAAAAGAAGTAATTAAAGAACCTAGAAGTGCAAAGGAAAATTGGGAATTTCTAGGTAGAGATACAGGCCCAGGAACATGGAAAAAAGGTGAAGTAGGAGAAAAAATTTATCCTATGCCTGAATCTGTCTATGATACATTCCATAGAAATCTATTTAAAACACCTACTATTGATCCTCTTAAAGAAGGTCTTAACTTATATCCATATACTATGAGTGAAGATCCATTAATACGAAGAGAAAACCTACTCACTTGGTCAAAAAATCATAAAGGTAAACTTATTCTTGCTGATGAACTTAGAAATACTACTACTTATCAAAATGGTGTAACCTATAGAGATCCTATAACCTTTTATCATGGGACTACTTGGAATAAGAAAGATCATTTTGAACTAACTAAGAGTCAGAAAAAAGAATATGGACATTGGGGAAGTGGAAACTACTTCGTAACTGAAATTGGAGATGCAGTTCCCTATCCTACAAGTAGAAATGATGAAATGAAAGAAGTTATACCTACTGATCTACAAAAAGTAAGACAGAAAGGTATTGAACATAAATCTCAAGTACTCCAGGTACACCTAGCACCTAAAAAACCTCTAAAAACTACTAGGTATAATATTGATACAGTACATATTGAAGATCCTAAAGATTATGATAAGGTTTTAGAAGCTACTAGAAAATTAATTCAAAAGAATAGTAAGAAGAAAAGAGGAGAGAGAGATATGACTCTTGAATCTTTTGATAGAAAAATTAAAACTTCGGTAGAACAAGCTTTTGATTTAGGAAATGTATCTGATAGGTACAATATGTCCTCTCCTGCACTAGGTGATCCTGTAGGTTCAATGTTTGGTGAACCTGAACTACAAAAAAGGGAATCTAAAACAAAATCTCCAGAATATATAGGTCAATTGGATGTAGAGGAACTGTCTGAATACATACCTTCACAGGACTTTTCAGAAATAGCTAAATCAGCAGGATATACTGCTACTCTTATTAAATATAAAGAGGAGTTTCTTGAAGATAGGTTTCCTACTGATACTGATCCTGATCACTTTTACGAAGTAATTCTTTATAATACTGGATAAAAGTAATGTAATATGGCTTATTCTGAGAAAGTGATAGAACATTATGAACGACCTAGAAACATTGGTAGCATGGGGATTACTAGCTCTGTTGGTACTGGGCTTGTGGGTGCTCCTGAATGTGGAGATGTTATGAAACTTCAAATTAAGGTGGAAAATAATAAAATAGTGGATGCAAAGTTCAAAACATTCGGTTGTGGTTCTGCAATAGCATCCTCTTCCCTTGCAACTGAATGGGTTAAAGGGAAAACAATAGAGGAAGCTCAGACAATTAGGAATACTGACATAGTTGAAGAGCTATCATTACCACCAGTAAAAATACATTGTTCTGTCCTTGCTGAAGATGCAATTAAGGCTGCTATTGCAGATTACCTTAGTCATTGATATTATTATACATGTTTAATTAACTCCCCTTATAGTATAGGGGGAGGGTTAAACATATATAAACAAAGGAAGGATAGATACAATGAAATATATATTATTAATAATAATTACTATACTGATTTTACCTTACCACTCTTTTAGTAATGAGTATATTATTATAAGAATGTGTAAGGCTATGGAAGGTTGTGCTGTTAATACGAAAACTGGAGAGTGTCCTACATGTGTTGATAAGAAAATACCAATACCTAAACAAGTAGAAGAGAAACCTAAACCTCGTTTATTAATGATAAATAAAAAGATAGATAATCATAATGATAATAATGATTATGATACTCCTATTCTAAATTTTGTACCTTTGGAAGAACTATGTAAAACATGTTATTGGAGAAAATGATATGTGTAAATGTAAAGATTGTAAATGTAATCCATGTAGATGTAAATAATGGATAATAAGTTAAAGGACTTTCGTAATTTCCTTTTTATCTGTTGGAAACATCTGCACCTACCTGATCCTACCCCTGTGCAATACGACATTGCAACATTCCTACAGAACAAACCTAAACGTGGAGTGATAGAAGCTTTTCGTGGAGTGGGGAAAAGCTATATCACATCTGCCTTCGTTTGTCATACCCTCCTTCTTGATCCTCAAATGAAAGTTCTAGTTGTAAGTGCTTCCAAAGTTAGGTCAGATGACTTCTCAACCTTTACACAGAGACTTATACACGAAATACCTATCCTTCAACACCTTAGATCCTCTGAAGGTCAGAGACAATCAAAAGTATCATTCGATGTAGGGCCAGCATTAGCTTCACATTCTCCCTCAGTTAAAAGTGTTGGCATAACAGGTCAACTTGCAGGGAGTAGAGCAGATCTTATCGTGGCAGACGATGTGGAGGTTCCTAATAACTCCATGACTCAATCAATGAGAGATAAATTATCGGAAGCAGTCAAAGAGTTTGATGCCATTCTTAAACCTGATGGATCAATTATCTATCTAGGAACTCCTCAAACTGAGATGTCTCTCTATGAAACACTACCTGAGAGAGGTTATACAGTACAAATATGGCCTAGTAGATACCCTACCGATGAACAAATAATAAGATATGAAAATAAATTAGCACCTTTTATACGAAATAAGAAAGGTAAAACAGGTGATCCTACTGATCCTTTGAGATTTGATGATGAGGATCTTACTGAGAGGGAACTTTCCTATGGTAGATCAGGATTTAATCTCCAGTTCCAATTAGATACTTCACTTAGTGATGCTGATAGGTATCCTCTTAAACTTAGTGATCTTATAGTTATGTCTTTAGATGGTGATAAAGCACCTGAGAAACCTGTGTGGTCTAGAGATCCTGAAAATAAACTAACTGATCTGCCTAATGTAGGGCTACCAGGGGATAGTTACTACTCTCCACAAAAGAAAATAGGTGATTGGTTGGAATATACTGGTAGTGTTTTGTCAGTTGATCCTAGTGGTAGAGGTAAAGATGAGACAGGATATGCAGTTGTCAAGATGTTGAATGGTATTCTGTATCTGACTGAATGTGGAGGACTGCAAGGTGGATATAAACAAGATAATCTACAGGCACTCTCAATCTTTGCCAGACGTAATAAAGTAAATTTAGTGTTGATAGAGTCTAATTTTGGTGATGGGATGTTCATGGAACTGTGGAAGCCTATTCTGAGTAAGATATACAATGTTAGAATGGAAGAAGTTAGATCTAATATACAGAAAGAGAGAAGAATAATAGATACTCTTGAACCTGTTATGAATCAACATAGATTAGTGGTAGATCCACAGGTGATAGAGAAGGATATACAGACTGTTAGACACTATCCTAGTGAAAGTCAAGCTAAATACATGCTGTTTCACCAGATGACAAGGATTACAAAGGATAAAGGTGCTCTGATACATGACGATAGACTCGATGCTCTTCAAATGGCAGTTGGTTATTGGGTCGAACAGATGGCTACTGATGCAGATAAAGAGGTGGATGTAAGGAAAGATAGATTGATGGATGAGGAACTTGAAAGGTTTACTGCAGGAGTGTTTAATAAGGAGTATAAAGAGACACCTAATGTCTGGATGAATATGTAGTAAAAAAATCTGAGAGGGTATTACGTTATACCCAGGACGGGTATCCCCCATTCCTTTTTTTTGGGCCGCCTCACTCCATATATTACATGATCAGGAATTGCACCAGCAGCATTCATTCAAATTATTTAAGCAGCAGGGAATTAATTTCTAGCAATTGGAAGGAATTTTTTATTTTTTTTCTTTCTCTCTCTTTCTCTCTTTATCTATGTTTTTTCTTTTAGATCGGTTAGATCGGTTAGATCGGTTAGATCGGTTAGATCGGTTAGATCGGTTAGATCGGTTAGATCGGTTAGATCGGTTAGATCATTGTTTGTTGTTTGTCTAGATCGTTGTTGGCTGTACGTTAAACAATAGTCAAAACAACGTACATAATTATTTTAAATTATTTACTTGACATTCTTTTAAAATTGATTTAAGCTTGTAGTCAATCGATTAAGCAAATCTAATCAGTCTAAAATACTTTCATCGGTTAATCTGATTAAAAGCTTAATTGACAGTTAAAGTTTAATACAGCTAAAAGCTTCAAACAACAAGCCAAGCTTGAAAGCTTTAACGAAATTTAAAAACTTGTTTCAAATTACTTACAAACTGCATTTTATCAGAGATTCTACTTAATTTGGAATTTTATGAAGTTGTTCTTTGAAAATTAAATCTGGAGTATCTTGAATGCTATTAGTTGAGAGTAGACTAACATTTCAACTAATAGAGGAAACATGATCTTTAATTACAAAACATTCAACATCGGTGATTTGTCTTGTGGACATACCGGACATGAATTTAGAGTAGGTGGAGACATCAATCCAAATTTACCAGACGTACCAAAAGTAATTCAAGATGCATTTGATGCCTATTGGTATCCAAATTTCTGCATCTCTTTTGATGAATTAATAGAAGTATGTCAGGAAGAAGCAGACAGTAGGAAGAAAGTACCACAAAGTTATTTACAGTAGTATATCTATCTACTCTCTACTAATAGCATTCATGGTTAATTCGTATCTTTTATGGGTCATGGCTCAACCAATGGTAAAGACATGGCTAAACGTAGAATCAGAGTTCCTGTTGGTTTCTCTAAGAGATCGGCTTTAAGTTTTGAACAAATGATTGAATTGAATGTTAAACATGAAAGTGAATTAAAAGTAGTGAATTTTCCTGGATTTCCGAAAGGAATCAAACCACAAATGAGTAGGTTTTGGAATGCCATGTCTAAACGACTAATCTATCGTAACAGACGGAGAAAACATGGCTAGAGCAAAAAACTATTGTGGTAAAATGAGGGAAATTGATAATCCTTATGAAACATGGACACTAGCACACGCAGGGTGGACATGGCAAGTTTTGAAGAAGTACCAGACACCTGAAAATGAGGCTAAGAATCCTTATGCAAGGTGGCTGGTCGCTGCAAAATCACCTCATACTTATGGAACATGGGATATGGGTGATACTTATGTACATGAAATTAAAAATTCAGGTGCAGTTCGTACCATCAATCCTATTTTCAGGGAGGAAATGAAAGAATTAGGTATAGGAATACCTAGCAATTAATCAACCTGTCATGATCCATAAATGATACGAATTAATAGTATGTTCTCTTTACTTTCTATGAAACTTGCTAGTTCCTATCCTAGAGAAGTAAGATACTAGGAAGGAAGCTTATGAGTTCTGTAATTGTCAATCGGGATAAGATGTATGGTAATTACTCTCCCGATTTTGGATGGATGACTCCATTCAACATATTGACTACGACACGAGATTCTAAGGAATATGTGTCTATGTCAAGAATGATTCCATTTTCAGAGGAAAACCTGGAATATGCAAGGAATCTAGCACAAGCTCGCTACAAGTGTAGTAGGTCGGACATTCGTGTCCGTTGGAGAAATGCGGATGGTGGAAGAAAGCATCACCCACAGCACAATGTCAAGAGTGAGGCAACTCATTTTGATGTGTACTTTTCTCCAAGAAAGAAGGAAGTACCATTTACTGTAAATACTGATATGTTTGGTCACATTATTGGCCCTGCAATCGTATAATTTTAATTTAACATCATTAAGTGTTTTACTTCTCTCTGATAGGAATTAGCTATTTATAGAGTAGGTGTGTATCATCTTGGAGAGCGTAAGAGCCACAATTCTATTAAGAAGTGATTAGTGGGGAAATAAGAAATCCTACAATCTATAGAATTGTCGAGCAAAGTGCCTAATAGCAATGTTCACACCTATTCTTCTAATTTCTAGGAAGGAAGGAAAATATGTACGATTTACATAATCCATTGGTTCGTGGATTTTCTCATAAATCTGCCAAGAATTTAGAATTGGTAATTGCTTTCGTATTTGCATCAATTAGAGTACAGACAAGCAGGTTACCTGAATTAATGGCAGAGTATCGCAAAAAAGGTCTCAAATCGTCTTGGATTTGGGGCAACAAGATAAAGGGACTTAAATATGTTAGAAAGCATAGGAAAGACCTTTATGTGCGTATGATGAAGATTCTGAAGGCCAAGAAGAAGGACTGTGATCTTGACTTGCTAATGCTTTTCTTGGAAGTTCCTGGTTTAGGGCTACCTAAATCTGGATTTGTAGTTCAATTAGTAGCAGGAAAAGCAGGATGTATGGATGTTCACAATTTAAGGAAGTATGTACCAGAGGTAGATGCTTCTATTGGTACACCTAACTATTTTCAGACATCTGGAAATTCTTATGCCACCAAGTTAAGGAAGGCAATAGAATATTTAGACTTGACAAAGGTAATAGGTGGGTGTAAAGTAATGTGGAATGGATGGTGTACGGATAGAAGTGAGGATTATCCTCAACATTTCCCTACTCCATTCGATGTATCTGCAGTACACTTATGCATTTGGAAGTAAATAGGAGTATATATGTCACCAAAGGCAATGAGGAAGTGGGTGAAAGCCCGCAAGTACAAGGCAGGAAAGCTTCGTAATGGAGTGTACTGTTCTTGTTTACAATGTGAAACAGGCGGTAGAGGTAAAAACTATCGTGAATCTCAATTAGAAGGTAAGAGAGCCTAAAGGAGGTAAATTAATGAAAGTATTGATAGCTTGTGAATATAGTGGAAGAGTTAGAGATGCTTTCATCAAAAGAGGTCATGATACATGGTCTTGTGATTTACTACCGACAGATAAACCAAGTTTCTTTCACTATCAAGGTGATATAAGGGACATTTTGTATAAGGATTGGGATCTAATAATAGCCCATCCACCTTGTACTTACTTTGCTAATAGTGGAGTCAGTTGGTTACATCGACAGGAAGGTAGATGGGAAAAACTTGATGAAAGTGCCGACTTTTTCAACTTGTTTCTCAATCATCCGTGTGATAAAGTAGCAATAGAAAATCCTGTACCACATAAGTATGCATTGGAGAGGATTGGAAATAAGAAATACACACAGACGATACAACCTTGGCAATTTGGTCATGGAGAAACGAAGAGGACTTGTCTATGGTTGAAGAATCTTCCGATGCTTCAGCCTACTGACATAGTGGAGGGTAGATTTGGCTACTGCCATAGTCTACCACCATCACCGGATCGCTGGAAACTACGATCCACAACGTACCCTGGAATTGCCGAAGCAATGGCAGATCAATGGGGATAATAAAAGGAGAATAGTATATGCATGAAATTACCATACAGGAAAGAAGTGAGTATGGTATGACAAGATTATATCCTCAGAATAAATTGGGGAAGGAATATGCACAGAGATTAGGAAAGAAGACTCTATCTCATGGAGACTTGACATTCATAGCAAGTCTAGGTGTAAAAGTTGTTCCTGTGGAACCTGTTTGGACAGGTGAGTATGTCAAATACCAACTCACAAATGAAGCACACTTTGATTGTGGTTCTTGTAGTTAATTAAGAATAAAAAGGTAGTATGGATAGATGGTTCTTGATGTTACCTGACATCTTCCACTTTTTCACAATATATGGATTTGGTGTAATGACAGGAATATTCTTGACATTTGCAGTAGTTCTGATATACTGTTGGGGAGGTGGAGAAATACAAATAAAGTATATAAATAAAAAGGGAGATGTCTTTTAACTGCCGTGGTTCTATGCGGAATACGGATACATAGACAGCATTAAAAGACATCTTCACATGGGTAGGTATGCAAACTGGATAAGCAACCTGACTGTAAATCAGGCGTGTGACACGCATCTGTAGGTTCGAATCCTACCCTGCCCACCAAATTAAGGAAGGAAATATGTATAAATTCACAATATTATTACTAATCCTGTACTCATACATATCATTCTTTAATGAATGGAATGTGTACATACTAGCAAAACTAGGGTAAAAGTGATACACTTAACAACCATAGTTCTATTTATAGTAGTCATGACTTGCCTGTTATATATAACTAGCTGTCATTGGGTATTATTATTAATATAAGAATGA
>VTLG01001758.1_pt1 | contig 40099 bp, 61 predicted proteins | sample 4694571 | NCBI WGS metagenome assembly VTLG01 (sample SAMN12604809, study PRJNA352737) | marine metagenome | biome: ENVO:00000447; feature: ENVO:00000209|ENVO:00000569|ENVO:01000036; material: ENVO:00002151; isolation source: viral sequences binned using virsorter ... | reverse complement strand
TGAAGCTGGGGAAGCTAGCAGTAGAAGTATTAACGGTGAGGATCTGACATATGAAGCCATAGGAAACCAGTGATTGCAACGATAAGGAAGAGAGCAAGAATTATCATTCAATATCAAGCGAAGTAATAACCTGTCCTATTGCATTGGTCGATGCACCACCGCCAGTTAGCGTCAGGACTCCCGCCGTATTCAAAGTGCCAGCTAAGTTTCCAGCAACACCGCCGGATTGTGTTGTTGTATTACCAAAAGCAGGCATGTCAGCAACGACTCCAGAGGTCACATCCACACCTGCTCCAATTGCAGGAATAGCATCGCCTTGTGTATACGATTCTGAAAAACTGAATGCAGATCCGTCTGTCGTTATGTCATAAGTGCCGGCTTTAATTGTTGCTGCTGCCGTGGCTGATCCTGCCGTTAGGCCACCGAATACAGCACCATTACCACTGCCAACTTGAACATTGTTACCGCTGACGGCATAAGTTGAGCCGATACGAGAAGCCGTTGTTGCAGCACCATTGACACTTAGTTGAATGCTTGAAGTTATGGAATGATTGAGATCAGCTTTGGCAGGCATCGCCACCGCCAAGCCAAGCGGTAACAGGAACAGAAGCTTTTTCATAAGTACGCCTTAGAAATGTTGGTTGCAAAGCCGATAACAGTGACACCGGCAGCAATAACCGCCGCTGCACCGATGACCCACTTCTCAACGACCTTGAGCCGTTCGCGGATGTCGGCAAGCTTTTCCTCGAGCCGTTCAACTTTGAGTTGAAGGACAACCAATCGGGTTTCCTGTGTTGCATCAAGAGAAGAGAGGGGTTCAGTCATGACTTATTGGGAGGGGTTGTATCAAGGACGGTTACACCGTCAGCCGTGACAAGTTTAATTGGAACTTGCACTTGGATTGTATGAGTGGGGATGGCTGATGTCTTTGCGTCCAAGGCTTTCTTCTCTTTGTCTTTCTCTACTTGATAAGTCCCATCACCTTTCTTTTGCCCAGACTTCTCCAAACCGAAGCTAGCTAAACCGCCAGCCAGTAAAGATGCCGGAAATGTAATATCCTGCTTCTCACCTGAGGTTAGCCCCGGTATTTGTATATAATTAAGGGTGACAATTCCGCCACTCCAAACGACAACAAGCAGCCTAACTAAAACGCTTATATATTCAAACTGGGTCTCCTTATCCTCTAATTTGTCCTTCAAATAACCAACAACGCCTTTCTTTTTTGCCGGTTGTGGCGGGTTTTTGATCTCTGGCTCCATAGTGGGGTTGCGAACTCTTCAAGGTTAATGGAAACAATTTGGGCCGCAATTATCGGGGCTGCAGCCTCAGCCTTTGTCATGGCGATTGCCAACATTAGTAATCGTAGAGAAAGAGACATCCGTGAGCTATTTCACCGAATGAATGCTTTAGAAAAAGAGGTCGCACAACAAAACCCCCGACCAAAAAGCCGGAGGTTCTGAGTGGTGTCCCTCGATAGGACCGTGAGCAAAATCTATACCACGGGCCTAGTCTTGTAAATATGCCTCTTAACAAATGGACTTTCTTGGACAAGCTTGGTTCTGGGTGTTAGTCGCAGCAGCATCCGAATTAATTGGGATGAATCCGAAATTAAAATCAAATTCTGTAATTCAAGTTGTCATGAAGATGCTTGATTCGGTAAAACCATCTAAGAAGAAATTTGAAAAATGAGTGAACTGAATCGTGCAATGTCCACTGTGATGGGTAAAGAGTGGGTTGAGGAAAATCGCCAACGCACCCTCCGAATGCAACGTCTATACATTTTGGATGGGCGACACCATGCAACACTCCCTGATGGATCTCCTAACCCTGATCATGGTTTCTATACAGGTCTAGCCGAAAAAGCCGAAGAACTTGAGAAGGATCTCAATGAATGAATTAGACCTTCGGTTGTTCTTCGAGATGTTTGACAAGGGTGATCCATATCACCTCTCAGCCGTGGGTGAACTTTATTCTGAGATTCAACGCACTGCACCTGAAATATTAAGGCGTGATGCGGAATGGTTTCAAACCTGGCAATGGGGCGGTAAACGTTGTAAAAATTGTGGAGCAAAAGTCAATGGATGAGCTTCTGGTTATGCCAACACTTGAAGAGGAATTATTGATCGAAAACAAGGCTCGTGAGATTTTGGCAAGTGATGACCATAAAGATATTGCTCGCCTGGCTGTTGCTTTGATGAAGCAGAATTGGGCACAGGGTCAGGTATTGATTGAGTCTTTTGAGCGCATACATGTATTAGAAGCCAAGCTTATTTGTGCTACACATCGAGTTGAGCAGCCAAAGAAAAACCCATGGTGGAAGATCTGGACGAATTAAAATCTGTTCGATTGAGGCAAGGTGACATAAGTGCTTTATATCGTTTTCTAAAAATGAATCCGCGTGCTGATCATTATCCGCAGGCTGTTACAAGCCTCGATGCGGGAACGGTTAGCCGCGTCTGCTGTGCCTTGTCAGAGGCGATAGACAGTTATGAGGGTTGACGGCGGGCGATAGAGGGTTAATAATAGGTTGCATCACGACCTCACCCGATGAAACGACAAACCCAAAAAGGTGATCTTTGGTTTGATACCCGAGATGAACAGTTCTATTTCAACGATGGAACGCGATGGATTAACTGTTTGTCTGATGACCTTTATGACCCAAGCGAGCATATGCACGAAAATCCTGCATGGTTTAACGCCCTTAGAGCCTTTACATGGTCTGCCTTGATCATCGCCATTGGCGGCATTGGTTTTTGGGCCTTAAATTCCACGCTTCATGATATGACCGTCAATGATTGCAGCCTTGGCATTCAAGCCGCTTGTGAAGAGCTAAAGAAATGAACGGCATCTCAGAAACAGGAGGAAGGCGGCCAACCCCTGACCGCCGACCAACCCGACCGGGTGCAGACCAGCTCCGGCATCCCGAGCCTATCGACTCCAGACTGTCCGACCAAGACATCTTTGATCTAACTGAAACGGCTTTCAAACGCGGTGGCAGTTTTGAAAAAGCAATAGCTCAAGCGTTACGCCGTGCCGATCCAATCAATAAAAGGCTGATTCTTGAAACTTGGCCGGGATTGATTGAAAAATTTGGCCCCAAAGGCTCTTTGACATGAAGCTTACCGTTCGTCATCACCTTTTTAAAATTTTCGAACCTGGCAAAGGAAAGAGGTATGAAGTGATTAGCGCTTTTACCCCAACCGAAGCAAAGGAAAAAGTGATGAAAGCATGGCCTGATTGCAAAGCACTGCTTATTGATTCTCGTGATTTAAATGAATCCTTTCAATGACTAAAAGACAACGAGCTATTGAAGAAGAAGAAACCCCTATCTTCGCTCCACTTCCTAAAGAAGCTGAGCACATAGAAAGGGCAAAGCAGCGAATCAGAGAGCTGCATTTACTCATCATTCACTGGAGACAACAACAATGACGACAGGAGTTATCTCGACAATTCCTTTTGAGGACTACCTCAAAGACCCGGCGGTTTCAGCAAGCATGATTAAAGTCATGCTCAAAAGCGGGCCGGAAGCCTACTACAAGACTCTTATTGATCCATCTCGTCGGGTCACACCACCGACGTCGGCGATGCTCTTTGGTTCTTTCTTTCATACAGCGATTCTGGAACCTGAGGAACTGCCTAATCGATACATGCCTTGTGGCCCACGGAACACAAAATCAGGGAAAGAAGAGTCTTTATACATCAAAAGCAGAGGATTAATTCCAGTCAGTCATTCCGATTGGAATTTGATGGAAGAGATGGTCGAAGCTGTCCGTTCTCATCCTTTGGCTTCTAGTTACCTCGACGATACAAAGGCTGGCCCTGAGCAAAGTTTTTGGTGGGATGATCCCACGTCTGGACTCTGTTGCAAGGCACGTGCTGATCTTGTCGTTGGTGACACCATTGTTGACCTCAAAACAACGCAACTCGGAAATGCCACTGACAAAGAATTTGCTAAAACCGTCTTGAATTTCGGTTATCACATTCAGGCGGCGCACTACCTCCGTGGAACGAAAAAGACTCGTTTCATATTCCTTGTTGTTGAGAAGGCTTGGCCGTTTTCTGTCGGTTTGTTTGAACTAGACGAGCAAGCAATTGCTCTAGGGAATGAAGAAATAGACAAAGCTTTGGAGCTTATTTCTCTCTGTCATCAGAACGATTCCTGGCCGGGTCATGCTGAAGAAATTTCAACAATCTCACTACCAAACTGGGCTTTCTACAAATGACTATTCCAAATCTTGCCGGCGTCATCAAAAAAGATGACATCTATCAAAAAGGCGGCGGCTCATTCAAAGCGTCTTATGTCGCTTGGGCTAAAACTTCCCAACTCCTACGGGAACACGCCGAAGGATGGTTCTTCTATCTCGCCGCAAAAAACGAGGAGTATGTGTGGTCTGCTCCAGACGGCACTGGTTATCTGATGTGTTTTTTCCAATATGAAAATAATTACGGGGATCAACCTCCTAATCCGGCCTCGTATCAACGGACTCCGTTATTTCCATTTCCGATAATGGACAACCGGAATATGCCGGTAAAACTCGAGAAGATTAGCTCACGGATTCTCACAGATTCACATCGCCGTGCATTATGCGCTTGCGCTTGCTTCACCTTCGGTCTGGCATTCGAAATTTGGGCTGACGAAGAAGTGCTCGAGGCTGGTGTTCAACCTGAGAAATCAAAAGTCTCTAATGTTCAACCAAAAAATAGTGGGCCCCTTAAGAACTTATTTATTTCATCAATCAAAAAAGCAACGACTGAAGAAGAACTGCTTGATTTAAGAAGCAAAATTGATGCTCGTCATGCTGCTAAAGCATTGACTGATGCCGATCGCGACGAAATTCTTAAATTGTTATGACAGAAGCCTTTTTAAATCAAAAAGAATTAGCTGCTCGTTATGGACTCACGGTTGCAACTGTGAAAAAATGGCGAGAGAGGACGAGAAAAGGCGATCCGTTTGGACCGCCGTGGACTGACGAGAAAACTCTCTTTCAACCCACTGCTCTGCGAATCAAATATCGACTCGCAGATGTCCTTGCCTGGGAGCAAGCCCTAGGCATTCATCCACTTACCTAAAGGAACAACCCCAATGGCTGAAGCACATTTCAATGCCAAATTCCGCTTTATGAAAGCGAAGAACAAGACATCTGACCGTGCGCCGGATTACAACCTTGTTATGGACTACACCGTCGAGGAAGCAAAGAAAGCAGCTGCTTACTTCAATGAGATGGCAGTCAGTGCGCAACTCGCTGGAAACACCGTCCGCGTTTATACCGGCAAAGGAGAATACACAGAAGAGCCTGGATTCTCTATTTGGGGCAGCCTCTGGGGTGATCCCACTGATGCCAGCAGCAGCGGTAAAATCGCTCCTTTGAAAGACTGAATAGTGGGGGCCTTTTGGCCCCTTTTTTTCTTATGCCTTTTCCTGATTCACTTGGAGCTCTTTTAAAGGATTACACTCGATTCCCTTTGCTTAATGCTGATCAAGAAATCAGTTTGGGCCGTATCATCCAAAGAGGTAGAAGACTGGAAGCCGAAAATCGCACCTTTACAAAAGAAGAAACTCAAATCATCCGAAGCGGCAAGCGTGCCCGTGAAAAACTAATTAAATGCAACTTGCGTTTAGTCGTTCATCTTTCAAAGAAATATATTCATCGTCTTCGAGGCAACGGAATGGATCAAGCCGATCTTATTCAAGAAGGGATTCTTGGCTTGAACAGAGCAACTGAATTGTTTGATCCAACCCGTGGGTATAAATTTTCTACTTATGCGTATTGGTGGATCAGACAAGCTTTAACGAGATCTATTGATCAGCTTGACCGTATTTGCCGCATTCCAACGCATCAAATAGATATTCTTTATCGCGCTGTGAAAGAAAAAGGTTTTTTTGAGCAAGAGTATGGACGCTCACCGTCAACGAAGGAATTAGCAGACATTGTTGGGAAAGACGAGGCTGATTTAGTAATGCTGCTTGAACGCAACATGCTGCACGCCAGTCTTGACCGTCCAATGGATGAGAACAGCACAATGACGCTCATGGATACATTGGCTGATGATCAGGAGTCAGAAATCGACGACCGTATGGAATTGGTCTTAGAAGAGATGACACGTTTAAAACCCGTCGAGTATGAAACCCTTTGCTCTATTTATGAATTGAATGATTATGAAAAGAGGACGCATGGAGAAGTTGCAAAAGATTATGGCGTTAGCCGTGAACGTATTCGACAGCACAAAGAGCGTGCAAAAAATAAAATCCGCCGTGCAGTCTGTTTGTAGATAAGCAAAAAAAAAGCCCCGACTAGCGGGGCGGTGAACTATCTCTCGTCCCAGAGTCGTTCTAACTCTTTGGTTAGAAACTCTAGGTGACTGGTTGCTGCGTCAGCGAATTGCTGATCACCGCTTTCAGTCGCTTCATCCAAGGCGTCGATGGTTTCCGCTTGCGCTCGGCGCAGTCGGCTCATCTCGTCTCGGTGAAAGAGAGACATCTCTGTTAAATAGTTCATGTGAACTCCTATATAGAGGGAAAGCCTGCGACCCGGCGGCGCAGACTCGTGTGCCGGGATTTGGTCCCCTCTGGGAATCACATCTGACTATTCAGCAGATGGAAGAATTTAGTCTCTTCAAACTTTATTTCCCCGCGCCGTCGCGGTTGTTGTCCGTTGAATCAATCATGACTCATGTATTTAATTGTGGAACATTCTTCGTGCGAAAGACCAAATCGCTAGTCATACGCCTATATGAATGGGTTGTGCAGGTGTACTAACCCATTTCTAGTGCCACCAGTGGTTTTCAGGGAATGGTGTAGTACGACCGGCACAGCCGCTATATATAGGCAATAAAAAAGGGCCTCCTGGTGGAGACCCCTGTGAATCAGGCAAGCACCCGGTCAACGAGTTGCCGTGTCCAACGCCCTGCGTTGAGGGTGTCTTCGATGGCTGCTGACCACTCCCGCTTATGGATGTTCCAGCGAGTGACTGTGATGTCCTTCCAGTAGGAACTGAATGGGATCACGGTGTCACCGGTCTGCTCGAGTTCAGCAATTTTTTGCTGAGCATCCAGCAGATCCTGGTGCATCGTTGCGAGCGTGTAGCGCTTGCCTTGTGCGTTCTTGTAAGAAGAAGCCATGATTCGGTTTTCGAGGGACACCAAAAGAATTTCTCTTGGCTCTTTGAATATATATACCCCCGTCGTCCCCCGTCACCCCCTAAATTTATTTGTTTGTACTTTTTTGAGTTCTTTAAGTAATTAAACCCCTTGCAACGACTAGGATGTTGTGCTTTATTTTCACTGATTAGTATTGCTTATAAATGATATTTCTGGCACACGAATTGGCACATGGGGTAATACAAAACCGCAAAAAGTGGCACAAAACTTTTCCACAATGGTATAGCCTTGATACAAACCAGTGCAGCCGTACTATTGCTCAAATACGCAGCGGCGCAAGGGATCTCAGTTTTCCACAGGGTTTTCCACGGGGATAACTTTTTTTCCACAGACCTTGTGACAATTTCGACCTCCTTATTGTTAATAAATATTTCATTCTTGTCAGGAATCCAACACGGGTAAACTGCCTTTATGAAACTCCTTGACACCATTGGTCGGCTGTTCACTCTGCCGCCATCCTTCCCGCCGATGACCGGTGAGCGTCTTCAGCGTTTCCGCCTCATGGGCCTCCCTAACAGTGTTTTACGCAAAATGGTCCCAACCACTTCTCACTACAGCAAAAGAGATCTTGTTGACAAAATTATGAACAAAAAAAACGGATGAGATCCGACGGCTCACCCGTTTCTTTAGCTCACCAATAAGCGCTGGGGGACGCCTATAAAAATAACGCTATCTTAGTTAGGAGACTTGGCAACCTCTACGTCAAAGCCGAGTCCTCGCAGCTCTTCAATTCGATACTGCTGAATTTTGCTAAGACGACCTGTCTTTGCTTTTACTTCTACGAATTTCACCGCATTAGGACGCAATAGAAGCAAATCCGGGTAACCAGCTTTGTTCAGCATTAAAAGCTTTAGAACATGCCATCCCTGTTTCTCGTATTCCTTGATGAGCCGCGATTGATAACTTTTCTCTGTCCTGTTTGTAATGACTCGTTGTATAGGTCCTTTTCTTTCGGACGATTTGGAAGACACGGAGTTCAATACTTCTCTCGGCAAAGATGTAATGCACTCTATTCGCCCTCGCTCTGCCAAGGAAGCTGCAGCGATCTCTCGATTGGAGATAACTGAGCGCCGAATAGTCGATGCCCATAAAGACAAGATCCGTCGCTTCCCTCAAACTGATTCCTTCCCGACTCGCTTGTATTTGTCCGATGAAGACGCTCTCGGGGTCACTGTTAAAGACCTCGGGCGAGTCCGTCGCCCTGGATCCGAATGCAGCACGTAACATTCGACCTTCTTCTTGGAAGCAATACATAATTGCCAGCTTGCCGGTGAAGGTTTTTTTGATGTATTCAATCTTGCTCATATCCCAGTGCATTGGTCCGTGATTTTCTGTAATCACATGACCGTTGTAAATCTGCCGTAATTTGCCCATCGTTTTTGCACCCGTATCTGCAACAACAGAGCGGCACCTTGGGTTCCCAATCACCCCATCCTTAATAATTCGCAGCGCTAGCCGGTATGTCCTCGGCTTCATCTTCACTAAATGAATATTTTCTTCGATCTCGGTTTTAAAGCCCGCCTCCTTTTGCGTCATCTTTACCGTATAGGGCTCTATGTCCTGCATAATCTTTTCTTTATTTGCATCGGAGTAATCATTGACCTCAATCCCAGTACCAACGCGCTTAGTTTTTAGATGGACGTAATCATCAGCCCAACGGTAAAAATTTGGATATTTTCCCCACAAGAAAGGTGTTAATCGCCATTGGTGATAAAGCTGTGAAAATGATTCGGGAGAAGGCGTTCCGCTAAGAAGCAAAATCTGCTCGTATTTAATCCGGCATAAGTCCTTGAACCTTTTAGAAGGTTTCGGAAAAGCTCCAACACCGTGAGCCTCATCAAGGATCAAGGCATCCCAGTGAATGGTCTCCCATTTGTGGATTTGTTCAAAATTAATTACCGTCACAACATCTGTTAGTCCCATCGCGTCGCGATCTTTTTCAATGCTTGCGATTGCTTTCTTCTTGGTCACAAATAAAACGGTCTGACAATCTAGACGTCGAATCACTTCAAAAGCCGTCAACGTCTTACCTGTTCGAACTTCACCGCTGAGATAAGCGCAACGGTATTTGCGCATCAGGTTTTCAATCCTGTCAGCTGCGGCTTGTTGGTAGGATCTGAGCTCAATCATCTTGAATGACAACAACGGTTCTTCCTGGCAGTATTTGATCCACGCATCGTTGAAGGAGAGGTTGTCGGCTTAAAAGCATTCCTATCCAGTTCTCGTTAGCCGCAATCACAACTCTTTCCTTGTCTGCTCTTACTAGCCGAGACTGCTGAGAAAGGAGCATCCGAGTCGAAGGTAACTCCAACTGACTCAATATCTGGGACCAAAGGTCGTCCATTGCGCGGGGTTGACACTAGCGGTAGGGTATCCCCATAAGAACCCCTTGTAAACCCCAGTGGCCGAAAAGCTTAAAGAAGTCACCGTCGCTCTCTCCCTCGATCAAATCGCTTGGCTTGATGAACAGGCTCTCCGTTTAAGAGTTAGCCGGGCTGCTTACCTCCGTACTCTCCTTTCTCTCCTATCCATCGGAGAACCACTTGACGGTCTAATCAAAAATTCTTGATGGATATCAAAGAACAAATCACCCGCCTACCGGCGGAATGGGGGCTTGTTGCCGTCAATGGAAATAAGCAGCCCTATCAAAAAGATTGGCAGAAAAATCCAATCCTGCCTATTGACCTGTTCGACGAAATTGAAGCAGGAAGAGCAAAAGCAATTGGCGTCCTTTGCGGCACACAATCAGGTGGACTCCTTTTCTTAGATCACGACGGTCCAAGCGTTGACGGTTTGCTTGCTTCTTGGGGTGAACTGCCTCCCTCTTGGATGGTTACATCCGGCAGAATTGGCCGTTATCAGATCATCTATTCCATACCTGAAAAATATTGGGACAAGATTCATACCCGTAAATTCAAAACAGGCGTCACTGATAAAGATGGCTCGATTGAGCAGCTTGAGTGCCGATGGGACGGGTGTCAATCGGTCGTCATAGGCGAGCATCCGATGAAAGGATGCCGTTATCGATGGATGGATGGTCATTCTCCTGATGACCTCAAGATTGCAACTGCTCCTGATTGGCTTATTGCCAAAATGTTGCCGGAGCAAAAGGCTAAACCCGTTAAGGCTGAAGTCGTTCATAATTCTTCCGATTATGAAAAAGCCCTTTCTTATCTCGAAGCAATTTCACCTGCTTGGGATTCTTATGATGATTGGCTCGCTATTGGGTTAAGCCTTCATTCTGTCGGTGACGATCGCTTGTTAGATGATTGGGATAAATGGTCGTCTCATTCCTCAAAGTATGAACCCGGCAAATGCCAAGAAAAATGGAAATCCTTCGGTAAACGCTCCGGTGTCACTCTTGGCACTCTGCATCATTACGCTGTCAAGGATGGCTGGAACCCTGAACCGAAAAACTTTCCTGAGTCAATTACACCACCCGAGGAAATTACAAAGGTCATCCCTAAAAAACTTGAACAACTGACCTCGAACGAGCTTTTGCAATACCTCCGTGGCCAAAAGCAAGAAATTCGATTCAATACCTTTACTCAAAATATTGAAATTGAAGAAAAGACAATAAAAGGCGCTGAACTCTTTTATCTCCAATTAGCTGAGATGGGCTTCAAGGTAGGTAAAGAGCTCTCTTTGGATTGCCTAGTCAAAGTGGCTCATGAAAATGAATATGACCCCGTTCGTATCTTTTTGGAAGATTGCTCAACCAATATCACACCGACTTACATTGATCGGCTCGCTTCCACTTATCTCCGCAAGCAAGATCAAGACCTGCCTGATCCGACGATTTACGACACGATGCTGAAGGCAACTTTAATTGGGGCCGTCCGCCGCGTTTTCGAGCCAGGTTCAAAGCACGATTCAGCAACCGTTCTTCTCGGTGAACAAGGCATCCGCAAATCAACTTTCTGGCAGACACTCGGCGGTCCGTTCTTTTCAGACTCTTTAGGGGATATTTCATCGAAGGATGACTTACTTTGCTTGCATTCAAGTTGGTTGATGGAATGGGCTGAATTGGATCACATCACATCTCGTAAACATGCCGGTCAAATTAAATCCTTCCTCTCTCGTTCGACTGACATGTTCCGTGTCCCTTATGGAAAAGCAACAGAAGAACACCCCAGAAAAAATATCATCGTTGGCTCAACTAATAAAGATACGTTTCTTGTCGATGAAACCGGAAATCGACGCTTTTGGGTCATTCCTTGTACCAACAAGATCGATACTGACTCTTTAGAAATTGAGCGCACCTCTATTTGGTCCGCTGCTGTTCATGCTTATCGAAACAAAGAACCCCATTACCTCACCGATTCACAAGAGGCCCATATCGCTGAAGAAAATAAGTCCTATCTGGTTGATTCCCCTTGGATGCCACCTATCGCTGCCTGGTTAAATCAGCCCGCCAACCAAATGAAGCCGATTACATCCGAATTGGTCCTGACTGAAGCCGTCGAAAAAACGGTCGATAAACAAACTCGTTCTGATCAAATGCAAGTCGCAACCATTCTCAAAAGCCTTGGTTATGAACGAAAACGCCGCCGAATCAATAACACACCCTCCTGGGTCTGGGTTCCTACCTCTGGTCCGTAGGTGGGAACGCTGGAAACGCCCTGAGCGCCTGCGTTGCTCTTACCCTATAGTTCTTACTTATTATATATATATATATATATATATATATTATATATATAGGGATATAGGGGTATAGGTAACTCTTTATGCAAGGTAGGCACACATGGGATCGGTAGGAACGCTTCTTTGTCTCATTCTTGTCTCATGCCTGTCTCAAATAAGAACGAACCCGTAGTGGATCGCCTCATCATCCTCCTTAATCAAGCAAAAATTACTGCGGCTGCTATCGCCGATAATGCTATTGACGATAATCAACCTATTGATACTGATTCTCTTCTTATGATCTCTCGCGATATCCTCGCAATCTCTGACTTGATTGAAGTTGCCTATGATGTCTCCGCTTCTGAGTAATTCTCTCCTTTTCCTCTATCCTTAGCGTATGGCACATAAGTCCACTGATAGAGAAGTTGATTGTCGGGTTAATTCCGTCTATCAAATGTTAATTAATGGGCACAGCAAAACCCAGATAGTCCAATACTGCGCGGAAAATTACGACGTTAGACTTAGGCAATCTGAAGAATATATTTCTCGAGCACGTACATTGGTCCAATTAGATGCTGAACTTGAGCGTCCTCAATGGCTTCTCTCTGCTTTATCTCGTCTGCAAAATTACGAATCTTTAGCAGCAAAACGTGGTCAATATCAGGCCGCGACCCGATCGATTGAACTTCAAGCAAAGTTATTGCGATTTGAGTTGAGCTAATGACCTCGCTTATTGCTGGGGTTTGTAATGCTGAGCCGCTTATGGCCTTTGCCGAAGCAGCGGCATTCAACACACCGCCGACTGCTCAAGAGGTTATTGATCGGATATATCAAGGGCTATTGATTCATCAAAAGAATTTCTGCGATGACATCGAGCACCGTAAGATTGCGCTTGTCTGTGGTTTTGGTGCAGGGAAAACCTATAGCTTGGTAGCAAAAAGCTGCATTCTTGCAGCAATGAATGTTGGTTTCGTCTCGGCTGTTTTTGAGCCAACGAGTCCTATGGTGAGAGATATTTTAATTCGGACTTATAACGAACTTTTGGATGACTGGGGGATCCCTTATACCTTCAGGGCAAGTCCGCTGCCCGAGATAACGCTGCAATTTGCTGAAGGAAACCATACTATTTTGCTGAGAACAATTCTGACTTATCAGCGGCTCCGGGGTCAGAATTTGTGCGCGGTGGGCTTCGATGAAGCAGACACTGTTCCTCAATACGACGCTGAACAAGCGCAGAATATGGCACTTGCCAGGCTGAGGTCGGGCAATGTTCAGCAATTTTATGTTGCAAGTACGCCGGAAGGTTTTGGATATTGTCATAAAAACTTTGAGAAAGAAGCAAAAGAAGACACCGCTCTAATCAGGGCGAGGACAGCTGACAACCCTCATCTTCCTGATGGATTTATCGATAGTCTCATTCAGAATTTTCCTGAGAATTTAATCAAGGCTTATCTCGAGGGTCAGTTCGTTAATTTAACAACGGGCTGTGTCTATTCGCGTTTTGATCGTGTGAAACATGTCAAAAATGTCGATAGTTATGTTGATGAGCCTTTGCGTATCGGGATAGATTTCAATATTGGTAACATGTCAGCAGTGATAGGGGTGCGAGATGGTAATAAATTAGTCATAATCGACGAAATTAGCGGAGCTCACGACACCGATGCACTGGCCCAAGAAATTAAGCGAAGGTATTCGAACCGACGAGTTTATGTGTATCCCGACGCCTCTGGAGGCAATCGCTCTACCAATGCTTCAAGGACAGACATCCATATCCTCGAAAGCTATGGATTTAGCAACCAATCACCGAGAGCGAACCCGCCGGTTAAAGACAGAGTTGCTTCGGTTCAAGCGTTACTTGAGAACGGAAAAGGCGAGGTCCGTCTGGAGGTCGCTCCCCATTGCCGACGCTTAATCGAGTGTTTAGAGCTGCAGAGCTATGACGAGAAATCTGGCGAACCTTGTAAGCAAAATAATCATGATCATATGAACGACGCGCTGGGATATGTCGTCTATAGGGAGTTCAATATGCTCTATGCCCGTGCAGGTCAGAGCACAGGCATTAGGATTTACTAAACTGCCTTAGAGGTTTGAGGTATTAACGTGTACAGCGGATTTCGTCATTACGACAGAGACAAGCAATATGGAAATAAGGCAACGGACGTTCAGGATCCAAATAGTACTTGGCATGAGCAAGAGCCCCATTGGGTCTTAATTGAGGATTTAATCGGAGGTACTTTCGAACTTAGGGGGAAACATCGAAGATATTTACCTCAAGAGCCGAGGGAGTTAGATGAAAGCTACGATAATCGCTTGGCTAGGTCAGTTTGCCCGCCTTATTACATTAGATTGGAGAGAATGTTAGCGGGAATGTTAACAAGAAAGCCTGTAAGATTGAATGATGTTGCTGATGTTGTGCGGGAAAATTTGTTTGATGTGGACCTCCAGGGCAATGATCTAAATGTCTGGACTTATGAAACTGCGCGAAAGATGATCCGGTATGGACATGTGGGTTGTTTGGTTGATGCACCAGCCGCGGGTCAAAAAGGAAGACCTTATTGGGTGACTTATAGCCCTCGGGAAATTCTTGGATGGAGGACGGAAATCGTTGACGGGAGGCAGAAATTAGTTCAGTTGAGATTGTTGGAAAAAGTGTTTATCCCTGATGGTCTATATGGAGAGAAATGTGTTGAACAGGTTCGACTGTTAACCCCTGGAACTTTTGAAATTCATCGCAAAGGGAAAAATAGCAACTTTGAAAAAGTGGAAGAAGGTACTACAAGTCTTCAGGAGATTCCTTTTTCTGTTGCTTATTCGAACCGCGTGAACCTGATGGAATCGCGACCTCCTTTACAGGACATAGCGGAATTGAATCTTAAGGCGTATCAAATCCAAAGTGATTTGGACAATATGCTTCACATAAGTAGCGTTCCAATGCTGGCAATGTTTGGCTTCCCTCAGAGTGCCGAAGAGGTTAGCGCTGGTCCAGGTGAAGCAATTGCCTTTCCTGCGGAAGGCCGAATGGAATACATCGAGCCAAGTGGTAAGAGCTTTGATTCTCAATTCCAAAGATTGCAGCAAATAGAAAAACAGATCAACGAATTGGGCCTCGCCGCCGTCCTTGGTCAGAAACTCAGTGCCGAAACTGCTTCTAGTAAGGCTATTGATCGTTCTCAAGGTGACAGCACTATGCAGGTCATTGCTTTACAGGTTCAGGACATGATTGACAATTCTCTCCTCTTTCATGCCAAGTACTTAGGAAGCAACGAATCTGGTAGTTGTTTTGTGAATCGTGATTTCTTAGCCCAGAGATTAGAACCAAGTGAAATTCAGAGTTTGCAAGGATTATGGACAACTGGAGCGATCACTCAGGAAACTTTGCTTAAGCAATTGTCTGAGGGTGAGGTTCTTGGTGAGATAGATGTCGAGGAAGAGTTGGAGGCAACTCAAGCAGGGGGCTTAATTGATATGGCTCCGCCGGAGATAAAAGAAAGAGAGGTTATTCCAACAGAATCAGTCGAGCCTGACGCTGAGGCTTCGTAATGAATGGCTACTTCAGAAGCGTTCTATAGAAATGCAATTGATCTGAATCGGTATAGCAACAGCGTTACCAAGAGATTAATTACTGCTTACAACGAGATTATTCTTGATGTAACATCACAGCTCGCGGCAATTGATGATGTAACTGCACCGGCAACAGCGGTCAGGTTAAGGACAATTCTTGCTCAAGCAAAAGAGAGCTTAGAACGTTGGGCAGTTACAAGTACTAATGCGACGGCAGAAGAGTTGCAAGGTTTAGCTGAATTGCAGACTGAATTTGCTCAGGAGCAATTAAGGCAGTTGTTGCCGAATCCTCAGCGTTCAATGGTTCGAACTGTTGAAGTTAGTCCTGCTTTTGCAAAATCTGTAGTGAGGACAGATCCAACTCAACTCAATGTTTTCACTTTGCCGGGTGAGTTAGAAGATGCCGTTAGGCCAGCATTTTCTTTGACAGCGACTCAAGGTTCGATGATTACATTGCCTAACGGCCAAACAATTGAGAAAACTTTTAGAGGATTAGCAAGTTCTCAAGCTGATTTATTCGGTAAGACGGTTCGCAATGGGTTATTAACAGGCGAGACAACGCAACAGATAGCGAGAAGATTGAAGGGCCGCCTGCAATTTGGCCAAGAAGCAACAACTGCTCGTCAGATTGCACTTGCGAGGGGGAGCGTTAGAGAGATTATTCAAAAAGGTGGAGAGCTGACGCGAATGGCGAACCATCAGGTCAACACTGTTGTGAGGACAAGTATTAATCAGGTTGCGAATGTTGCGAGTGACACTGTTTACAGGGCGAATGATGACATTACAGAGGAGTATGAATATGTCGCGACGCTAGATAGTCGGACTTCTGCTATTTGTGCAAGGCTTGATGGGCAGAAATTCCCTTATGGGAAAGGACCGAAACCTCCACAGCATTTCAATTGTCGTTCAACAACCATTCCTGTTTTAAAAGATGAGTTCTACGAGGAGTTTGGTTTAGAGAAAGAGGATCTCGAGCCAACTAAGAGGCCTGCGAATTTCGGCAAGGATCAAAAAGCCCGACAAGTACCGGCGGGGATGACTTACGGCGAATGGTTGAGCAAGCAACCTAAAGGGGTTCAAGAGGAAGTTTTAGGAAAAACAAAGGCGAAGTATTTCCGCAGACTTGCGAAAACAGAAAAGAAAGGTCCTCAAGGTGCATTGCGTTCAATTGTCCAAAAGGACGGATCGGAATTAACGCTTAAGCAGTTGCGCAGCCGTTATGGACCGCCGGAGTCAATAGAAGTAGTTGAAGCTTTTGCTTCAGCAAAGGCTTTGCCAGAAAAATCTTGGTATGGGGAGCCTTTACCGAAGATGAAGAGAGGAGTCACAAGAGATAAGACACAAGCTCTTGGACGTGCCTTCATAAAAGAGAACGCCCCTGAGATTGGTGTATGGCAAAGCATTAATAAGAAACAACGGAATCTAGAGAGAACGATTATTGAACGGATTGAAAAGAAAGAGATTCAAAAATTAAAATCGAAAAAAGAAGTAATTGGGATGCTGGAAAGAGTTGAAGCTTTAGAAGAACGCCAAAGAAAAAAAGCAGAAAAAGCCTTTGGTCGTTTGAGGGAAAAGATGCTATTAACCTCTTTGTCTGAGGAGGATGTAAAACGTTATGCCTCTTTGCCTGTTCTGTCTGATTTGCAGCCTTCAAGGCTGAAAGTTGCGAAAGAGGCTTTGAATGATTACGTTCGGATGTTTAACGGCAGGGGGATTAAGCCGAAAAAGACAGGCATTGGAAGTGTTTCACTGATCGAAGGGATAAAAACACGTGCCTTTAATGAAGGAACGCGAATCACGATTGGAAATAATCGGGGCTTTGACAAGCTAAGAGCAGATTTGTTTCACGAGATAACACATACAACAGAGCGACAAAATAAATGGATGTCGTCTTGGTCTAAAGAATGGAGGAATGAGAAAGCCTTCACCCGATTGCATATTGCAGGAATAAAAGATGGAATAAAGCTGATTGAAGATGAAACCCAATCAATCAAACAATGGGGCAAAAAGATGGGTCTTACTTTGACAAAAAAAGGAAGAGAGATGGCTGCCGCTGGAACTATCCCAACGGAGGATGGCAAGCCGATGTTTATGCTTCAGACTCTGTACCCAAGAGGCGGGTATAAATCGCATGAGCGGATTCTTTTAGATAAATATATGAGTCCATATATGGGCAAGGTTTACCCATTGGGGCCTACTACTGAGGTTTGGACTATGGGTATTGAGAAGTTTGCTGACAAGTCAGGCATTGGGATGTATGAGCTATGGAAAGCACACCCTGACTTATTCGAGATGATCGTTGGCTTGAGTCAGAGTTAAGGAATCGCCCCAGAGGGGATTTCCATTTCATCGTCTATTTGACTTTGGGCGTTTTTGTCCCATGAGAGATTTTCTTCTCCGATTTTTTCTGCGAGAGCATTAGTTAAGTCACTTAACAAGCAATCTTGTAGGTCAAGGGTGAATCCATATGCACCGAATAATCCTTGATTTCTTAAGAATCTCCAATAGGTCAATGCGTCAGAGTTGCCTTTAATAGAGGCTTTATTGTTTTCGTGAGTAAAAATGAGATCTCCAAAGAGAGTCTTTGCTTTTATTGTTGTCATGCATTCGCTACCATCTAAGCAATGTTAGTATAGTAGTCATGGCCCGTAGATACGTAAGAGATAAGGCCGGACGTTTTGCTTCGAAAGGCGGCGGGGGTAAACGCAGAGGCAAGCTTAGTAAATCGACGGCAGGACGAAGCGCGAGGGCAAAATACAAGTCGGCGACGAGTAGCTTAAGAAAAACCAAGGCAGGTTTCGGCTCAACAGCTCCAGTTAAAGGTCAGACATACGGATCAAAAGGCCATAAGAAAAAAATAGCAACAGCAAAAGGTCGAGTCACCCGCGTCACAAATAAGATGACAGGCAAGGGCAAGGCCGCTGGTTCAGGTCTTAAGAAGGGCTTATCTGCTCAGGCTGCATCAAGACGCAAGCAATCATTCAGGAGTAAAGCAACGAAGGGCCGTGCAGCGAAGGCGGAATATAAAGCAGCAAGAAGGGCTGACCGCAAGACAGGTGGTGAGTTAGCCAAGAAGAGAGTCATCAAAAAGCAGACTGGCAAGCCCGCTTATGTGACGAGCGAGTCTGGCCGGTTAAGTAGGGATAAGGCTCCGAGGGCAGGATCTAAAACGAAAGCTCAAAAGATCAGGGCAAAAATCGACAGTAAGAAATTTGCAAATAAAGAATTAAGAGGGAGTGAATTTAAGGGTGCGAAGAAGAGAGCCGCAACTAAAAAGAAAGCAGCTGTCAAGAAGAAAGCAGCTACTAAAGCTCCAAGTGCATTTGGCAAGACTGCAAAATATACCCGTCAAGGCAAGGTAAGCAAAGCTTCCGGTAAAGGTCGCGCAGCGAAGGCTAAGTACAAGAAGGTAAAAGGGAAGGCGAGGACAGCCGAGAAGATGTTGAGCCCTGGTAGAGAGGAAGGACAGGCTAAAGCTGCTTTGACAAGGCTCAAGAAAAACAAGAAAGCAACTCGAGGCAAAGGCTATGGAATATCTGAAAAAGGCAAGGCAGCTAGACAGCGGTTCACTCAGTTAAAACGTGAAAGAGGAGGAGCCACCAAAGGAAGAGGGACCGCCGACCAAAAAGCGGCGGGCATGAGTTATAGGCAAAGCCTGGCGAGCCTAGGAATTAAGACCAAGGGGAGAGTCCCTAAAGGTCCGTCATTAGGGACCAAAAGTCGTTCGCAGTACCTAAAAGAAATGCCTAGGAAGCAATCCTGGGAAGGTAAAGGCAGCAAGTCAAAACGCCGGATGCAGAATATTAAGAGGAGGAGAGGTTAATCCTCCTCTAAGAAAAGATCGAGGGTTTCTTCTGAAGTCATTACTTCATGCCAGAGCCCAGGTACTAGCGTGATGTCGCCTTCCTCATCTGTCTTCCCAAGGGTGATGACATCTGCCATGAGGTTGCCTGTGGCGACATAGACCATCGCTTCTCTTCCGTCGTTGTCTATCTCAGGAGTAGATTGAATTAATTTTTTTAGGTCACGTACCGTAAGGCCGCTTTCTTTTTCGATCATTGGGGTTGTAGCAGAAGCTCTTGCTACGATAACCGTTAGCAGAGCTTTTATTTGTGTCTAAGACATTCTTTCAAAAACTCGTCGAGCTAAAAGAGAAGCCAGTCGAGTGTGATATTGCGCCACCAAAACAGAAAACTACAAAAAAGAAGAAAGATTCTGTAAAATAAACTGCAACCCTGTGGGTGATCATGTCTGAAGAAACAAACGCTCCTGTGGAGCAGCGGGATCTTCCTGTGGAGGACAACAGTGCATTACAAAATGAACTAGATGCAATGCGCAAAAAAAATGCGCAATTGCTCGATGAATACAAAAAAGCAAAGGATCAGGCAAAAGCTGTCCCACCTGGCGTAAATGTTCAGGAACTAATTGACTTTAAAAATAACGTTGAGCAAGCTGACCTCGAATCAAAAGGGCAGTACAAAGAAGCTCGAACAAAGCTAGAGGAACAATATCGGGAAAAATCAGCAGAAGATAAGAAGCGAATTAATGACTTGGAGGCAAAAGTTCGAGAGCTCGAACTTATTTCACCGGCTGTCTCGTCTTTAGCTGAGGTAGTACATGACCCGAATTTGGTTTTAAATAATTTTATTCCGAGGGATAAGATTGAAGTTGACGATGGAAAGCCAGTTGTCGTAGATGGTTATGAAAGGACACCGGTTGCCGATTGGGCTAAAGCTAAATTGCAACAAGATGCACCTTATTTATTGAAGCAACAAGCACCGCAAGGAGGAGGCGCACCTGCTGGTAGATCATCAGCGAAAGAAATTCCAGTAGGAACTAAAAATCCATTTGCTCCTGATAATTTCAACATTACAGAGCAAATGCGGTTATATAGAACAGATAAAGCCTTGTACGATAAATTGCAATCTGCTGTGAAGCGCTAATATATTGTTCAAGACAAGGCTGTGCTGAGTCGTCAGGGCTTGTGGCCCACATCGTAAAAACTTTATTAGGAAAAATTTATGGCGACTCTACGGTCGGACATAATCGTTCCTGAGGTTTTCACGCCTTACGTAATTGAGCAAACAACTCAGCGTGATGCATTCCTGCAGAGCGGTGTGGTTCAGCCTATGGCGGAGCTTAATGCGACAGAAGGCGGTGACCTAGTGAACGTACCGTACTGGAAGGCAAATCTTTCAGGCGATTTTGAAGTCCTTTCTGATAGTTCTTCTTTGACACCTGGCAAGATCCAGGCTGATAAGCAGATTGGCGTCATCCTCCACAGAGGTCGCGCTTTTGAAGCTAGGGATTTAGCTGCTCTTGCGGCTGGTAGTGACCCAATGGCTGCTATTGGTGCAAAGCTTGGTGCTTACATTGCAAACCAACGTCAGAAAGATTTAATTTCTTGTCTCTCTGGTGTTTTTGGTTCTATCAATGCTAATGACAGCAACTCTGCGTTGTTTGGTCTTTGTATTGATTCAGAGAGTGGTGACACACCAACAACTTTGAGTCCAAGGCATGTTGCGAAAGCAAGAGCATTGCTTGGCGATAACGGTGACAAGCTTGCTGCCGTTGCTCTTCACTCCAAGGTTTATTACGACCTTGTGGAAAGAAAGGCAATTGATTTCATTTACGACAACACCGGTGCTCCTGACGGTTCTGCAACTCAAGGTTCTACAGCTAACGCCTTCGGGAATGTTGGTGTACCAACCTTCATGGGTCTTCGTGTGATCGTTTCGGACGATGTTGCGACTACAGGAAGTGGCGCGAGTACAGAGTATTCAAGCTACTTCTTTACTCAAGGCGCAGTTGCCTCAGGTGAGCAGGCTGGAATCCAGACTGAAACGGATCGAGACATCCTTGCGAAGTCCGACGCTTTAGCTGTTGATTTGCATTATTGCTATCACCCTATAGGAACTAAGTGGGCTGTTACTACAACAAACCCCACAAGAGCGCAGCTCGAAACCGTCGCATCGTGGTCGAAGGTGTACGAAACAAAGAACATCGGAATTGTTAGGTCAACTAACGTTTCGAACCAGGATTGAGGTTACTAAATTATGCCTTCTGTTTTCGAAGCTACTGCGGGTGCTGCACTCGGAGTAGGGACAGACCAAACCGGATCTGTAACTCAAGCAACGAGTAAAGCGACTGGCGTCACCTTAAATAAGGCCGCTGGTGTCATCACTATGGATGACGCCGACCTCGCGACTGCAACTGAGGTTTCTTTCACTGTGACTAACAGTGAAATCACCGCTAGTGATGCTGTCCTTGTAAACCACGCTTCCGCTGGAACTGCTGGTGCCTACATGGTTCAGGCAAATACAATTGCCGCTGGTTCTTTTGCTATTACCGTGACTAATCTCACTGGTGGTACTTTGGGCGAAGCAATTGTTCTCAACTACCAGATCTTCAAAGCTGGTTAATGGGATTAGCCACATTTAGGCGATTACGGGAAAGGGAGGCTGCCAAACAGGTGGCCTCTACTCCTGTAGTAAAACCAAAGCGCAAACGCAAACCAAAGGTCACTAAGAATGGCGATAACGATCAACGCGACCTCTCAATCGAACGTAGCTAATAGCTACATCACATTGTCTGACGCACAAGATTTGATTGATGGTCTTGTTGAGGATGAAGATGTTGTTGCATGGGCGTCTGCCACAACAGATCAAAAAAACCGAGCTCTTTATACAGCAACTCAAAGAATTGATCGTGAAAGGTTTTTAGGAGCAAGATCTACAGATACCCAAGCTCTTCAATGGCCTCGCGATGGAGTAAGAAAGCCAGATACCTATATAAATACGTATTCTGTCGGCTTCCCGTTCAGAATTTCTACGGACTACTACGCAAGCACTGAGATTCCAATCCAAATCAAGCACGCTCAAATTGTTTTAGCTGTTTATCTTCATAATAATAAGGACGCTTTAGGGCTAACAGGTCTTGAAGCTTATAGAAGGGTCGGAGTGGAAGGAGTTGCTGTTGAGCCTTACCGTTGGGGTCCTGTTTGGGCAAATAATGTCCCTCCTATGTTTGAAAAATATTTCACAGGACTCCGAGTGAGCTCTCCTGGCAATATTGCCATAAGGAGAAGCTAGCTATGCCTTACGATCGCATTAGAATTAAACCTAATAGCGGTTTTTTGTCGTTTATCGCGTGACCTCATGGCCTCTGACTACCCTGCTGGAATTATTATCACCAATACTGCCGCTCATACCGGAAGATTTGGGAAGGTGCATTGCTTAACAGCTGCTGAATGTACTTTCGTTGCTGAGAACTTAACTGAAAACGGATCAAGCACTATTAATGGAATCACCATGGGTGTTGGGTCTGAAGTTGAGGGAGTCATTACAAGTATCACCTTGGCAAGCGGCCAAGTCATCGCTTATCGGATCTGATGGGCCTTCAGCAAGCGCTACAAAAGGCCGCTGGAATTGCAACAAGCATCCCTGGAATTGGACAGGATGTGGTTATTCGTGCTGTTACTCCTGGTAGTTACAACACAACAACAGGTGTGATTAGTGAATCTACGTCTGACACAACACTCAAGGGTGTTTTTAGTGAAATCAATGCTCGTGAAGTAACTGGTTTAGTTCAGGCTGATGATCGAAAGTTAACTGTTGCTGCTGATAACTTGAGCTCTGCACCAACTACTAAAGACCGTGTTGTTTATGGTGGCGTGAATTATCAGGTTATTCGTGTGAAAACTGTAATGGAAGCTGGGGTTGATATTACTTACCAGTTGTTTTTGCGAGCATGACTAGGAAAATACGCATCGATCAGATTGGAGATTACACAGAAGAGAAAATGGATAAGCTTTTGAGGGGTGTAATTCTCTCGACGAATGCTGCTGTAAAGAAAGAAAGCCCAGTGGATACGGGTCGTTTTCGAATGAGTTGGCAGACAACAGAAGGTGGCCCTCAGCCTGGGCAGCTTCCGCCAGGGGATTATCGAAACTCGTTAGATACAGAGACTAAGGCCGTAAATTACTCTGTAGGAAAGGAGAACTTCGGCAAGAATTATTGCATTCATAACAATTTGCCTTATGCAGAGGCCTTGTCTAGGGGTCATAGCCCTCAAGCACCAGCAGGATGGATTGATTTGATTGTTCAAAAGAGGGTAAAGGCGGTTGAGAAAGTCTGGGATAATATTGTTAGGGAGGATTGATTGATGGCAGCAACTAATCTCAACACTATTCGTTCAACAATTGAGGGTCGATTAAAGACAGAACTAGACGGTTCTCCTGCGATACCTGTCGTTTTTCATAATATGGCCTATACACCAACTCCTGCATCGGACTGGGTGCAGTGCCTTATTAACTTTGGATCAAACGAGTACTTAAGTATGGGAGGTTCTACCGGTTCAGACAATTCTGTCACCGGTGTTGTTGTTATTAATATTTTTACGCCGAAGGGTGAGGGTCCAGGGGATAATTTAACTATCGGCAAAAGGATTAGAGACCTTTACAATAGAGTCATTGTTTCGGGTGTTCATTTTAACTCCCCAACAGGGCCAGAGGTTGTGGCATCGCCAGCTCCCGAAGGCTATTTTCAAACACAAGTCACAATGACTTTTGAGACCTTCGAGGATCTTTAATTATGGCGTTTTATCGAGGCCAGCAAGGGTCTGTCAAATTTGACGACGCTAGCGGAACGGCCAATGCAATCACTTCAACTCGTTCTTGGAGTCTGAGCCTAGACAAGTCTTCTCTTGAAACCACTGCCCTAGGCGCAACTCATGGTTCTCATGTTGGAGGCATTATTAATGGCTCGGGGAGTGTTGAGGTTCTTTATACCGCAACAGCCTCTGAAACTCAGGCTTTTCTTGAGCAAGCCAATGCTTCCGCAGATGCTGGCACTGCAACTTTTGAACTTTATTTAGACACCAGCGGATCAAAGAAGATTTCCTTTGATGGTCTCGTTACTGGGGCTGAATACGGTGCCACTGTTGGTGAATTAGAAACCGTGACAGTCAATTTTGTGACTAGCGGTGCTGTTACTCTCGCTGTTGCTTAACTATGGCTTTTTATCGCGGTCAACAAGGCACTGTCTTCTTTGACAAGGATGCCTCTGGTGGTAAGTCTGAACTTGCTGCTGTTCGTTCATGGTCTACGAGTATTTCAAAAGAGTCAATTTCTTGCGATGCTCATGGAGATTCTTCTCATTCCTATGTGGGAGGAATGATTGGAGGAACTGGTTCTTGTGAAGTCTTTTATGATGCTCCTGGGTCAGGTGACAAGCTTGATTTCATAAAAGAAGTTGTTACCACTAATGATCCTGCCGATGCTTTTATTGAGCTTTATCTTGATGAATCAGGCGGCAAAAAAATCACAGGTAGCATTCTCGTGACGGGCGCTGAATATTCAGCTACTGTTGACGAGGTTGAGGTCGTCACTGTTAATTTCACATTTAATGGTGAAGTTACCCTCGCCGTCTGATAACAACCCCATCCTATGGCAACCCCAACACCTTCTCAGAAGCGCACTGTTGATTTAATCTGCGGTGCGTTTGATCTTAATGAGCGTCGTAAGTTTGAATTAAAAAACAAGCAAGGCGATCTTTTAATCGAGCTTTATTTCAAGCCGATAACTCGTTCTGATCGTATTCGTGCCATGTCTTCTGCCGATACTGAAGATGCTTTAAAAGTCAGCACGCAGATGTTGTGTCAGATGGCGGAGTTAGAGGATGGCAGTAAGGCTTTTGCAATGGCGGATGCGGTCAAGCTTCAACGTGAATTGCCTGAAACTGTGCTGAACGAAATTGAATTGTTCTTACATGGCTTGGCAGCTGATGGCAGCCTCGAAGACGCAAAAAACGATTAAGGCAGTCTAGTTGGCTCTATTTCGAGTTTTTCCTAGCCTGCGAATTAAGCATGACTGTTTCAAGGCTCCGCACTGAATTGACTGATTCAGAGTTTGTCCATTTTGCTGCTTTTTATGAGGTAAAAGCAGAAAAAGAACGACGAGAGATGGAGCAAGCGAACAGAAATCGTTAAACTAGTTTCACTTAGGGTTTTCTTGTGGCTGCAACCGCTATTGCCAGGATTGATATACAGACCGGCAATGCTGTCCGCAAGTTACAACAGCTTGGAAAGGCCTCGAAAAATCTAGCGCTGAAGGTTGGAGGAGCAGCCTCAAAGATCGGTGGCCTTCAAGGTGTCTTGGGCAGGTTGGCACTAGCAGAGACCGGCCGCCGGATGGTCAGCATGGCGGCAACGTTTAAACAGACTGAATTAAGGCTGAAATTATTAAGTCAAGAACATGGAGAATTTGCTAAAGCCCAGGAGTTAGCGGCGAGAGCAGGGAAAAAATTTGGACTAGGCCAAACAGAGGCTCTTCAAGGTATTACTGATATTTATGCCCGGTTACGTCCTCTTGGTACGTCATTAAAGGACATTGAATCCACGTACGTTGGTTTCAATACTGTGGCAAAACTGTCTGGTGTTAATGCAATGCAAGCATCGGCAGCCTTTACACAGTTAGCGCAAGCCTTGGGTTCTGGCCGTTTACAAGGTGATGAGTTTAGAAGTATCGCAGAACAAGTCCCGGGTTTACTGACTGCTGTTGCGGAAGAAACGGGAAAAAGTGTTGGTGAATTAAAAGCGTTTGCTTCTCAAGGCAAACTGACGTCCGATATTTTGATCAAGGCTTTAAAGAAAGTCGAAAAAGATGGAGCAGGGAAAATTGCGTCGATTATGAAAGATGATCCGACGCAGAAATTTAAAAACCTCCAAAACGCAATTGAAACTTTATCAATAGTAATAGGTAATGATTTATTGCCTGCGGTTACACCAATAATTGAGGCGATGACAAAGGTCGTCTTGATTGCCACTAAGTTACCGGGACCAATAAAAACAGCAGGAGCGGCAGTTATTGGTTTTGGAGCGGCCTTCCTTATCGCTGCACCGGTTGTCGCTCAGATAGTTGGGGGCATTAAAGTGATGTCTGCCGTTATCATGGCAAAGCTTGTTCCAGCTTTAATTGCTGCAAACGTTGCCGGTGGCCCTTGGGTTCTACTTCTTTCCGGTATTGCGGCAGGATTAACTTATTTCGGGATTCAGGCAAATAAGGCTAAAAAAGCACAGGATGATTTTAATACTTTAGTGAAAGAAGGAACGGCAGCAAATATAGAAAGTACAAAAGCTACTTTGGAGAAAGTTTTAGCAGAAAAGGAAGAATACTTGTTGAGTATTCAAAGATTAGGAGGGCATAGAGGAAGGAATGAAAGGAAGCAAACAAAAGCAGACATCGTCGCCGTAACGGAACAAATAGAAGTTTTAACTACTCGCTTAACAGAGATTCCTCTTGAGCAGACTGCCGAAAGAATTGTGGTGGCCAATAAGGCGATGAAGGCTCTAGGTAATGTTACGGACCAGACAAGTCAACAGTTTCAGACTGCCTTCGCGACAAAATTGATGAGTTATATGGAGAGCGTGAACGATTTCGGTACTCAATCGGCAAATATAGTTATAAAGAGTTTCCAAGGGATGGAAGACTCTCTTGTGACCTTTGTCCGAAAGGGTAAGCTCGATTTTCGGTCACTTGCAAACAGTATTATCAATGACATGATCCGAATGGCTGTTCGAGCGGCGATTATTAAGCCGATCCTGGGTTCGTTCGGGGGTGCTCTTGGCGGGCTGTTTGGTGGTGGACGAGCGGCAGGTGGTCCAGTTACTAAGAACTCTCCTTACGTTGTAGGAGAACGAGGCCCTGAACTATTTGTGCCAAACACCCATGGCAAAATTGTTCCGAATAAAAGTTTAGGTGGAGGCGGTGGACCTATTACTGTGAACGTAGATGCCTCAGGCTCGTCTGTGGAAGGTAAAGAACAGGAAGGGCGAGAACTTGGGAAAGCCGTAGCAATAGCAGTCCAAAATGAAATGATTCGCCAGCGTCGCCCCGGAGGTTTACTCGCATAATGGCAACTTTCCCTTCAATTACTCCTACTTATGGAGCTCAAAAGAACAGTAATCCGATGGTCGTTTCGGTTTCGTTCGGTGATGCTTATGAACAGCGTCAGGTTTATGGTCTAAATCAGGATTTAAAAGAATGGACGCTTACATGGGAAAATATCACTGAAACTCAATCTGATGAGATAGAGAGTTTCTTTCAAGCAAGGGCAGCTCAAGAATCTTTTACTTGGACGCCTCCAGATGAAGCTGCAGGGGTTGTCAATCTAAAATGGATATGCAGCGCATGGACAAAATCGATTCCCTATAAAGACAGGGCAACAATTAATGCCACTTTTAGACAAGTTTTTGAACCGTAATGGCTTTTACTGCTTGGGCTGCTGGGACTGCTTACTCCTTAAACGACATAAGGAGAGCAACTACGCAACAAGAAACAGGTCTTGTTTTTAAATGTACGACAGCAGGAACATCTGGAAGTTCTGAACCTCCGTGGGGAACAGATATTGGAACAGAAACGACAGATAATACTGTTGTTTGGACTGCCGTTAGTGCCGTCTATGAAGAGTTAGCTGTTTTAGCTCCAAATGCAGTAATTGAGTTATTTGAATTGCATTTATCTGCCACTCTTCATGGCAGTTCGGATGTATACAGATGGCATGATGGTATTAATGAGGCTGTAACTGGAGGTATCGTATGGAATGGAAATACCTATAATCAGACACCTGTGTCTGCAGACGGTTTTGCTTATACCGGAAGAGGAATGTTTCCAAGACCCACGCTTGCAGTCAGCAATATTAATAGTGTTATTACTACATTAATGGTATTAGTTAATGCAACAACACCTGGGAATGACTTAGTAGGCGCAAAAGTAAAAAGAATAAGAGTCCTAAAAAAACATTTAGATGGTCAACCGGAAGCTGATCCTTATGCACAATGGCCAACAGAAATTTATCTAATAGATAGGAAAACCTCGGAGTCAACTCAAGTGGTTACTTTCGAGCTGGCGAGTGAATTAGACAAAATGAATGAACGAGTTCCAAGGAGATCAATGATTGCAAATGTTTGCCAGTGGGAATATCGTTCTCCTGAATGTGGTTATTCAGGTTCAAATTATTGGGATAAAGATGACAACTCGGTTTCAGTATTAAGCCAAGACCGTTGTGGAAAGAGGCTCGCTTCATGTGTGCTCCGTTTCGGAGGTTCAGGAGGAGTTGAACCACTGCCTTTTGGTTCTTTCCCTGGGGTGGGTTTAACACGTTGAAGTTACCCAAGGAATTGAAAGCTGCGATATTGAATCAAGCCAGAGCTGAAATCCCTTATGAATGCTGTGGTCTTATTGCTTCTAATCAGGGAAATATTCAATATTTTCCATGTAAAAACCTTTCAACAGAACCGAAAGAGTCTTTTGCCTTAGGTGGATATGACCGAGTTGAAGATGAAAACGATGAAATTCTTGCTTTAGTACATAGTCATCCTGGACATTCAATTGAGTTTTCACCGTTAGATATCTCAGCTTGTGAGGAGAGTGGTGTTCCTTGGATTGTTGTTGATCCTATTTCTGAATCTTGGGGATATTTGGATCCTTTCCTTACTTTGCATAAAATAGAGGTTACTTAAAGTTTTTCATATGAAAACAGTCAAACTCTATGGGCAGTTACGGAAGCAATGCGGCGGTCAAAAGGTTTTTAAGTTTGACGTTAAGAGCCCTGCAGAAGCCCTAAAAGCATTGATAGCAAATTTCCCGCATATTGAAAAATGGCTTATCGATAGTGAAAAGGCAGGTATTGGATTTATTTTAAAAATTGGCAAAGAATACATAGGAGAAGAGGAGGTTAATACGCTAGGAAACCCCTGGAGTAAGAAGGACGTCTTTAGCATTGTTCCGGTGCCAACGGGTGCTATTAATTTCAAAAAATGGTGGAAGAATCCTGTCGTGAGGATAATCACAGGAGTCGTAATTGTTGCAGCTGCAGTCATTCTTGCCCCTCATTCGGTTCCTGTTATAGGAGGGTTAATCACATCAGGTGGCGGTTCTTTGGGCGTACTCCCTGCCATAGGGGCCCAAGTCTTGGCAGGTGTTGGCGCAATGATGGTTCTAGACGGAGTATCTCAAGCAATTTCACCTCAACCGGAATTTCCAGGGGATATATATGCAAGCGGCGGCGGTGCTGGCGGTAGTGGTGGATATGATGGTCCTGGAGCAACACGATTGGAGTCATTTGCTTTGAGTGGAATTGTCAATACCTCGAGACAAGGAATGCCTTGTGGAATTGCTTATGGCCGAGTTTTTACTGGGTCAGCAGTCATTTCGTCTGGCTTTGATGTAGACCAAACCTGAGGACTGATTCATGCCTACAGAAGCAGATGATTCCCTGTCTAGCGTCCAATATGCAAGTATCCTTGACTTCATTTCAGAAGGGGAAATCGATTCAATAGAGAATGGCGCAGAAGGTATTTTTTTAAATAAAACACCCTTAATAAATTCCGATGGGAGCGGGAACTTTAGTGGATATGATTTGCATTACAGACCTGGAACTCAAGATCAAACATATATTCCACTTGGAGAAGGAACTGAAGAGACCGTCTCTGTTAATACAGAAGTCGAACAAGGAAGCCCAATTACTCGGACGATTACAAACGCATTAGTTAATCGTGTTCGCATTACTTTGAATATCCCATCTCTCTTAATTCAAGAGGCCGATGGTGATATTACAGGCCACAAAGTAACAATCAGTATCTCAGTTAAATACCATGGGACAACGGATTATGTTACGAAGATCGATAATACAATTAATGGAAAAACAAGCGATCCTTATCAAAAGTCTTATTTAATTCGTTTGGATGGTGCTTTCCCCGTTGATGTTAGAGTTACAAGAGTAAGCAGCCCTGACCCTACATCTGGGTGGCCGAAGAAAGCAAGCAGAACTGTTTGGGCTAATTATGTAACTATAATCGATGAAAAATTACGTTATCCAAACAGTGCCTTATGTTATTTACGATTTAATGCAAAGCATTTTAATGCTGTCCCAGCACGACGTTATCTAGTCCGTGGAATAAAAGTAAAAATTCCATCCAATGCTTCTGTTGATACGACAACATATTTAGGACGCATTACTTATAGCGGCACATGGGACGGCACATTTAAAAGTGCTAAGGCTTGGACTAATGATCCGGCCTGGGTGCTTTGGGATCTTCTCTCTAATGAACGTTATGGCTGCGCTATTCCCGAAGAGACATTGGATAAATGGGATTTTTACACTGTCAGTCAGTATTGTAATGAATTAGTTTCTGACGGGAAAGGAGGTCAAGAAGTTAGATTTTCTACAAATTTGCATATCACAGACAGAAGAAGAGTTTATGACTCTATTAAACAATTAACGGCTATTTTTAGGGGGATAAGTTATTATGCGGCCGGAAGTTTAGTTCTTCAGCAAGACAGACCAGTAGTAAGTAAATATCTTTTGGGTCCAAGTAACGTAGTGGGCGGAATGTTTACCTATGAAGGAAGTTCAGTAAAAGCAAGGCATACAACTGCTACTGTCGCCTGGAGGAATTATGCAACATTAGGAGAGGTTGAGTTTGAATATGTAGAAGATAGAGATGGAATCGAAAGATACGGTCTTTTAAATAAAAATATCAATTCAGTTGGTTGTTATAGCCAAGGCCAAGCCCATCGAATCGGTAAATGGGCGCTATTAAGTGAACAGGCCCTAACTGAAACCTGCATGTTTAGCGTTTCAACTGTTGATTCAGGGATTGTTTTGCGCCCTGGAATGTTAGTGGACATTGCAGATCCGTTAAAAACAGATAATCGACGATCAGGAAGAGTTTCAAGTGCAACTACGACATCAATAACAATAGATTCTGCTACTAATCTTTCTGTTGATTTAGGGAATAGTCCAACTATCTCTGTAATTATGCCCAAAGGTTTAGTTGAGACTAGAAACATAGATGTCAGCACTAATATAAGTAGTGGAGTAATTAACGTCACTTCGCCTTTCAGTGAAGCTCCGAACAGTCAATCAGTATGGTTAATTCGGACAAACGATATTCAATCTCAGCAGTTTAGAGTTATATCAGTAAAGGAAGAAGATAATGGCATCACAGGTGTTTCCTGCCTTGCATATAACGAGTCAATTTATAATGCTATTGAACAAGATTTAAAACTTGAACAAAGAGATATTACGAATCTGACAGATCCCCCTGACCCGATTACCAACCTTACTTATACCGAGTTTTTATATCAGTCAGGAAATAATGTCTTGGTTGGTGCTGATATAAGTTGGACTCCGCCTATTTCCCGTGCCTATGAATACCGAGGTCGTTATCGCATTGATAGCGATAATTGGACTGATTTCACGGCAAAAAGTCCATCTTTAACCCTTCGCTCTCTCCGTGCTGGAACACTTTCTATTGAAGTTCAGGCTTATAATTATGTAAATAAAGGAAGTACAACTTCCACTGCTTCATTCAATTTAGCAGGGAAAACTGCACCGCCAGGTGATGTCTCTAATTTAACGTTTGAAGGAATCAGCAATAATTCAGGCAGACTCCGTTGGGACAAAGCAATAGACCTAGATGTCCTTGTTGGTGGTTCTGTAGAAATTAGACATAGCAGTCTGACAGATGGAAGTGCGACTTGGAGTAATTCAACATCTTTAATTAAAGCGAAATCTGGAGAGCAGACTGAGGCAATAGTTCCATTAGTAGAGGGTGAAATCCTTGTTAAGTTCAAAGATTCAAGTGGTTATGTCAGCACAAATGCAGCAAGCGTAATTATTGATTTACCAGATACAATTCAGCCATTAGCTGTCTTAAGTCAAAGAGAAGATCAAATTAGTCCGACACCTTTTTCGGGTGCAAAAACAAATGTTGAATATAACGCTAGTGCCGGAGGATTGGTCTTAACGACAGAAGGCTTTGATGGTGAGCCTAGTGTTGATGCAATATCAGATTGGGATGCTGTTGGATATGGAGATGTCGCTGCAACAGGAACCTATTTATTTGCAAATCAGCTTGATCTTGGTGCTGTTTACTCTCTTGATTTGGTTCGTCATTTTACAAGCGTTGGATATTTGCCTGATGATGATTTAGACGCAAGGGCCGCAGATGTAGACACTTATGGTGATTGGGATGGTGCTGTCAACAATGTTGATGCCAAGCTTTATGTAAGAACAACGCAGACTGATCCCGCCTCTGGATCCCCCACCTGGACCACGTGGCAGGAATTTGCTAATGGCACGTTCAAAGCTCGTGGCTATGAATTTAAAACAGTTCTTACTAGTTCAGATACAGATGAAAATATCAAAGTCACACAGTTGGGATATGGTGCTTCCTTTAAGAGGAGACAAGAGAACAGCGTTGGGACAGTTGCATCAGGAGCAGGTGCTAAGACGATAACTTTCGCGAAGCGCTTTTTCACAGGCACTTCTGGTCTGGGGGGTAGTACTTCAGCTTTTCTGCCGTCAGTTGGAATTATTGTTCACAACTTAACTTCAGGCGACTATATCGACGGGCCGACTGTGACCGCGACTAATTTCACTTTTACTATAAAAAATTCGAGTGGGGCGGCTATTGATAAAAACTTCAGTTGGGCTGCAGTCGGTTATGGCTTAGGGAGCTAAACTAAGAATACTTTAAAAGAGGTAAGAAATTGGCCACACATGATTATGTAATAGCTAACGGAACAGGCGCGGCCGTAAGAGCAGATATTAACAATGCTTTAGCCGCAGTAGTTTCTAATAACTCTAATGGCAGTGATCCTTCTCCTACCTTTGCATATCAATGGTATGTAGACACTGGAGACAACACTTTATATCTCAGAAATGCGGCCAATAATGCATGGGTTGCTGTCTCTGCTGTTGGTGCAATTGGATCGGCAAATCTTGGACTCGCTCCGGCAGCTTCACCAACAATTACGGGAACAGCAGACTTTGATAGCAATACAGCAATTAAGGTTTGCGATGGAACCACTGCCCAGCGTCCAGGATCTCCGGCTGTGGGGATGTTCCGATATAACACAACTACTAATGCCTTTGAAGGATATTCAGGATCATCGCCAGCGTGGGGGGAGATAGGTGGATCAGGAGGAGGTGCTACAGGCGGCGGAACTGAAAAGATCTTTTGGGAGAACGAGAAAGAAATGAATACTTCTTATGAGATTTCAGGAAGTGGAGCTAATAACGCTGGTGTATTTGGACCACTGACGGTTGCAAGTGGTGTTTCTTTAACGGTTCCTTCTGGTACTACTCTTCATATTATCTAGTTGCGAAATTCTCTAATTACTCGCTAAGATCTCACCATGGCAATTGTTCTTGACGGCACTAACGGGATTACCAACGTCGATGGATCGGCTGCGGCTCCTGCTTTCAAAAACCAAGACGCAAATACTGGGCTATCAGGTAGCGCTGATCAGATCGTTATTAGTACTGGTGGTAGCGAAAGACTGCGTGTTGCTTCGGCTGGTCAGTTAGGTATTGCAGGCGCTAATTACGGAACAGATGGTCATGTATTAACAAGTACAGGTGCAAGTTCAGCGCCAGCTTGGGAGGCAGTGGCTGCTGGGGCTTCAGGTCCTTGTTTTTATGGTTACCATGACTCAGGGGAATTACAAATCCCTGCTAATACTTGGACCAAAGTTCACATGGATGAACAAGGTATTGGTGATACGGGTATGTGGAGTGAAGCTAATAGCAGATTTACTCCTACAACAGCAGGGACATATTTCATACATTTTGAAGCAACGTTATCTACAGGTAACTCTGACTTAGAGATGCAGTATCAGTTCCGAAAGAATGGTAATGGTGGTCACTCTCACCTTACTACTGGTGCTGCTGACATTTTTATGTCTCCGTTCGGTGGTTCGAGTCATCCAACTCATGCTATGTCTAACGCATCATTAATGGCATTTAATGGGTCAAGTGATTATGTTGAATGCTGGGCTTACCATAATGGAGGTGGAGAACGTCAAATGGATAGACCTCGTTTTGTAGCATTTAAGGTGGACTCATAACTATGGCATTAACACTTGCCCAAAGAGTTGCGACTTTATGTCCTGATCTAATGAATAAGAACGACTGGCAAGGAGTCGTTATAGAAGATGATGGCTCAGGTGCCAAAATTGCATCTTGGACCCATTCAAAATATAGCCGTCCTTCTCAGTCAGCCTTAAACGCTGTTACGGAGTCCGACTACAAAGCAGCTATTGATACTCATAAATGGGATCGAGCTAATGAATATCCAGATATAAGAGACCAATTGGATTCACTCTATAAAGATATTATGGCAGATAAAGTTAATTCAACGGGTGAATTTGCTGTTTCTATAAAGGCCATAAAAGATAAATATCCCAAAAGAGGAGGTTAACTAATTATGTCGTCAGTCAAGCTTAAACATGCATCAGGTAACGGGACAAGTTTACATTCACCCGCTGCAAATCCTTCTGCAGATATAACACTTAAAGTCCCAAGTACAACGGGATCGGCCGGTCAAGTCCTTAAGGTTGCAAGTGCTAATCATTCTTCAACAAATGCAGAACTTGAATGGGCAGCTGATGCTGGGGGTAAAATCCTTCAAGTGCAAAGCACCGAAGAGTTTGGCGTGCATAGCAGTTCTAGTAATAGTTTTGTAGACGTAGGAACACCGACCTTAACAATTACACCAACTGTATCAACTTCAAAAATCCTCTTCATGGCTACTAGTTCTATGTCTAGCAGTGGTGCAAATAGAGGTGGGAGAATAACAGTTTATATGAAAGATGGCAGTGGTTCTTATGCAGATTTAAGGACTGACGGAGACAATGGAGGATTCTCTGGTGGACATTGGGATGCCGATATAGGTGGAGTAAGTGGAATAAGTGACTGGACTATCCATACCTATGTTGATCATAATTCAAGTAATGAACTAAATTTCAAACTGTATTATCGCTCTAATAATGCTGATACTACATTCTGGGTTGGGAGAACAAATGGCGGGGCAAATGCCAAGACTTGTCTTACTGCTATCGAGGTATCAACAACATGAATAAGCACGATATTATTTATAAGCTTTATCCAAATGTCGTTAGGATTGATGAGAAGAGCAAAGATAGCTTTGTGGCTTGGGATGCTTCTGAGAAGGAAGTAAATATCGTCTTGTCTGATATTAATGCTGAATATCAAAAAGAAGATTACAAAAGAAAAAGAGTAGAGGAATACCCCACTTTGACAGCACAATTTGATCTCCAGTACTGGGATCAGGTGAATGGCACCACTAAGTGGAAAGAGGCCATCGCCAAGGTCAAAGCTGACAACCCCAAGCCTTCTTAATTCATCATGAGCACAATTAAGGTCAATGGAATAAGAGGCGTCGGAGCATCAACAGACGCGATAAGTGTTAACAATACCGACGGAACTTGCACGGCAAAAATTACAACAACTTACGGAAATAAAAATGTTCTGTATAACGGCGAGATGAATATTCATCAGCGTGGAACAACTACTACTAGTGGCTCTGATGCCTATATGTCTTGTGATAGGTGGAAAACAAATAATGGAACAGGCTGTCAATTTACAGTTTCAAAAGATACAGATGTCCCAACAGGAGAAGGTTTTGGAACTTCTACGAAATGGGATGTTACAACAGCCGACGCTAGTCCTGCCTCCGGCAATTGGATGAGAATCTGCCAAAGATTAGAAGGTAATGATTGTCAGAGATTTAGAAAGGGAACTTCAAATGCAACTAAATTTGCATTTCAGTTTTGGATAAAAACCACAGTAACAGGAACTTACATTGCAGAACTTTTTGATACTGATAATAACCGTCAGATCTCTAAAGCTTATACCGTGTCTTCTGCTAATACATGGGAGAAAAAAGAATTAATCTTTGATGCTGATACAACAGGCGCTCTTACGGCTGATAACAATATTTCATTCGAAGTCATATTATGGTTGGCTACTGGGACAGATTTTTCTAGCGGAACGTTAAATACAAGCTGGGCTTCTAATACAAATGCAAATAGAGCTGTTGGCCAAGTGAATGCGGTTCACAATACAGCTAATAATATTTACCTAACAGGATTGCAACTTGAAGCTTCGGACTATTGCAGTGATTTCGAATTTTTGCCATACGGCGTAGAAGAAGAGAGATGTAAAAGATATTTCCATCGACTAGTTGGGGGTGCTAGTGATTATTGGCTTCAAGCTGCTAAATATACGAACGATACTTCTATTGGAATCATCCATTGGTCTCCTTGGATGAGAGATATTCCTACCCTGTCATTTAATACAGGTACGAACTACCACACTTTCTATTCAGACTCTGATGAATCTGGGGCTAACGTAAGCGGTTCGGGGTGGTCTATACAGCAAGCCAGCAAAAAATCCGCCGGACTAAGATACCTATTAACAGGATCAGAAAGTGGAATGTCTTTTGCTGGAAGCGGTGACGGGATCTTCTGGTTCTCTAGTTCTTCAGCTACAGTCGATCTCAATGCAGAGCTTTAATCATGGCTAAATATAAACTCGTAAAAAGTATGTTTACAGGAAAAGAGGTTAGTGTAAATCTAATAGAAGGTAACACGATCCAGTCAATACCTTTGAACGCTCCTGGAAACAAAGATTATCAAGAGTACAAGGCCTGGTTAGATGCAGGCAACACTCCAGATTCGGCAGACTAACGATAAAGACGTTCAGGTAAAGGTGGCCTTGTTTTCACCGTCAAACTCTGACCCACTAGGTAAAGAGGCATCAAAGAAGCAAAGAGAACGCCAATCATCAGAAAGGTGGGTCCTAACGCCTTGAGAAAAGCATCCCGAAACATTAAGCTTTAAAAGTTTATGACTTGTGAGGAGTCTAATGATTAAGCGCACTCTTGTCGCCTTAAGTCTGATGGGTTCAGCAGCCATGGCTGGTCCTTATGTCAACTTTGAGACGAATGGATCTTGGAGCGAAGATTCAAACGAAAACATGGATTACACAGGTTCAGTCCATGAAATTCACCTTGGCTACAAAGATAGTCTCGGCGATCTGAATTGGTTCGGTCAAATTGGTCCAGCTATTAATGCACCGGATGCAGCCGATCACGAAACTGATATCAGTGGAAAGATTGGAGCTGACATTAATGCAACAGAGGAATTGAGCTTCTATGGTGAATTGTCCGGTACGAGTGGCGACAATCGTTCTTTTGGGACTAAATTTGGAGCAACCTACGATTTCTAATTCGTGAGGAAAATTCTAGATGTAATTTCAGTCCTGGCTTTCGTGATTTCGTTATCACTGGGAGCCGGGTCTTTCTTTGCCTACCGTTGGGCAACAAGTCCAAAAACTCATGAAATGCTGAAGGCTAAGGCTATTGACGCTGTGAAAGGATCTTTGCCTATACCCGGTGGAAAAATGGTTGCGCCAAAAGCAACTGGAGGGGCATTGCCTTTTTAAGTGCCGATTGAGGAAATACCAAGGATAGTTGTGCCGTCTATTTGGACAACTCAGCCAATCGTTCCTGTTCCGCAACCAAGTAAGTCAATAACCCTGCCTGTTGTGAATATGCCCTGCGCTTTAGGGCGTAAGGATTTCACTCCTAATACAAACATATATACAGACGACCCAGCGGGAAATTTGGTCTTATGTCCAGGCATCCCATCGTTCGAGCCGATTCAATACAACAAAAAAGAGATTCAAATAATCAATACACAGAAACCGAGGATCGAACCACCCCCGGAAAACACAGCAGCCACGCCGGAAGCAACACCGCCGCCGACAAAAATCCCAAAAGCAGAAGCCCCTTGCCCAGATGAATCAAAAAACAATCCGCGCATAGGCGACATATCGGCAAGCGGCAAGGAAAAGGTCTCCGGGTTTGAGCTAATAAACGGGACTTGTGTAGTTATTTACGAACCAGTCACAGCCGTTGAAAAATATCTGCCTCAAGTTGGGACAGTTTCAACAACAGCAGTAATCGCATCTACCGCTGTTATTAGTTCCGTCTTAGCTAAACCGATTGCTGATCTTTTGCTTAAGGTCATCAAGCCGAGTATTAAAAAAATTATTGATGGATTAAAAAAGAAGATCCTTCGGAAGGAACCAAAAAAGGTATCTGCTCTTGAGAAGAAGATGCTTCAAAGGGAGAGGAACCGGGCTTATCGGAAACTGAAAAAGGGTTGGTAAGTTCGTGTCTGTGATTTGGCAAAGTATTAGGAGGATTCACCAGTTCCACGTCCTCGCATAATTTGTGAAAGGCTGAGGATTCTTTGAAGCGGACGCCCTCCTTGAAATTCTTCGCGCAGGTGGCCAAGCGACTCAAGTGATAGTTAAGTTTTTTTGCCTCAACCGAATGCTCATATAGTTCAACTTGTTTCTTCATTGCTGCCTTGCAAAGTCTGATTTGTTGTCGATCTAGCGGTATAGAGAAGGTTGCTGTAATCCCACTATTTAAACTCACGTTATTACTCTTTTGCCCTGTTCTTACGGGTTTATAATATAAAATAGTGCCGGGATTAATCAAAGCCCCTGTATCATCATTTGTCGTTGTATCGAAAACAGGCTCCTCATAGTATGGTTCATAGGGTGAGGAATAAGAGTTAGTTGCAGAAAGAAATGGCGAAATATTTAGTGTCGCTCCTTGACATGAAATACCAGAGCCAACGCTAGACTGGAACTGCCTTGACGGCACAACTTGCACTGCTTGGTTGGTGACTGAACCAGTTGAATTTGAGGTAGTGTTGACGGTGTTTGCGTAACTAGGAGAGGCGATAAGTAATGCCGCTAATAGATATTTTTTCACTGACTAAACGTTGACGTTGAATCTGATATTGATTCGATCGTAGTAGTTCGATCTATTTGAGTAAAATTCGTAAGTCCGGGTCCGTGAAGTGTTTCAAAATAAGTGAAGCTTTGACCGGGATTTACAATTGAGTAAGACGGTTTATTAGATAGATTCGGTGATGTAAAAGTCTGGGTCACACCTTCTACTACATTGTTAATGTTTGTATATCCAGTCGGCGCAACATTGCCTGTAGAGGGAGCAACGTTTGTTCCCCCTGTTGTTAGCTCATAACCCGTATTGAACGAAAAACTTTTTATGGTCTCTTGGACCACTGAGCTAGTTTCGACGTGATTTTGTAGAACGCCTTGCTGAAAATTTGGAACAACAGGGATTGCTGAAGCTGGGGAAGCTAGCAGTAGAAGTATTAACGGTGAGGATCTGACATATGAAGCCATAGGAAACCAGTGATTGCAACGATAAGGAAGAGAGCAAGAATTATCATTCAATATCAAGCGAAGTAATCACTTGTCCAATCGCATTTGTGCCGGCACCTCCACCAACCAAAGTTAGAACCCCGCCTGAATTTAATGTTCCTGCCAAGTTTCCAGCAACACCGCCAGATTGTGTTGTTGTATTACCAAAAGCAGGCATATCAGCAACGACCCCGCTGGTCACGTCTACACCTGCGCCAATTGCAGGGATAGCATCACCTTGGGTCCATGATTCCGAAAAACTGAATGCAGATCCGTCTGTGGTGATGTCATAAGTACCGGCTTTAATTGTTGCTGCTGCCGTGGCTGATCCCGCAGTTAGGCCACCAAATACAGCACCATTACCACTGCCGACTTGAACATTGTTCCCGCTGACAGCATAAGTTGAGCCGATCCTAGAAGCAGTAGTCGCTGCACCATTCACACTTAGTTGAATGCTTGAAGTTATGGAATGATTGAGATCAGCTTTGGCAGGCATCGCCACCGCCAAGCCAAGCGGTAACAGGAACAGAAGCTTTTTCATAAGTACGCCTTAGAAATGTTGGTTGCAAAGCCGATAACAGTGACCCCGGCAGCAATAACCGCCGCTGCACCGATGACCCACTTCTCAACGACCTTGAGCCGTT
>VTLG01000048.1_pt1 | contig 40101 bp, 63 predicted proteins | sample 4694571 | NCBI WGS metagenome assembly VTLG01 (sample SAMN12604809, study PRJNA352737) | marine metagenome | biome: ENVO:00000447; feature: ENVO:00000209|ENVO:00000569|ENVO:01000036; material: ENVO:00002151; isolation source: viral sequences binned using virsorter ... | reverse complement strand
GTAGATTTAGCTGAACCATCTAATAGATTAAGTTCTGCTGCTGTTGAGCCAATATTTGTTCCACCAATATCTAATGTTGTTGCTGAAACTTCTCCTGCAACTGTTAATACTCCATCAGTTAATGTTAGTAAATCTGTATCACTTGTATGACCAATTGTTGTACCATTGATAATAACATTATCAACTGTTAAAGTTGTAAGAGTACCTAAACTTGTTATATTTGATTGTGCTGCAGTAGTTACTGTAGCCGCTGTACCACTTACATTACCTGTAACATCACCTGTTAAAGGTCCTGCAAAAGCATCTGCAGTTACGGTACCATCAAAAAATGCATCTTTAAATTCAACAGAAGATGTTCCTAAATCAATATCATTATCTGAAGATGGAACAATAGCCCCATCCGTAAATGTAACTTGATCTGCATTATTTGCTTTAACTGTAATAACATTTGATCCTGAAAAAGTTATTGCAGTATCTGTATCTCCATCACCTGTAATTGAATCTAATTGTATATCTCCTGCATTTGTAATTGCTGAGTCACTAAAGTCTAATGTACCTGTAACATCAAAATTTCCACCGACACTTAAGTTTCCAGTGATTGTTGCATTATCTGCAATCGTTGTTTCTGAAGTTGTGTGCCCAATAGTAACTGCAATACCAGAAGTTTCTGTTGCAACTTTTAAAGCACCTTGTGAATTTGTAATATAAGAATTAGTACCATCATGGTACAAAGTTAAATCTTGACTATCTCCAATTTTTAATGGAGTTGAATCTGTTAATAATAATGAATCTGCTGATTCATCCCATAAAGCATAACTTCCTGCAGTTGCACCAAAGAATTTAACATCATGTCCTGTATCATCTACTCCAACAGTAATTGTTCCGATACATGTTAATGCTGAACCTGTAAAAGTTAAATTTGCTTCACCATCTAATTCTGTTGTTGTAGAACCTATCGTTGTTAATCGGTTAGCGGATTGATTATTTAAAGCTGTAATTGTTCCAGATACTGTAGTCCAATCTAAATTTCCTGAACCATCAGTTTTTAGTAATTGACCATCAGATCCATCAGAAGTTGGTAATTCCCATGCTGCCGAACCTGACCCAATTGTTAATGCTGATCCTGAAGATGAAAGATATTCACCACCTGCTGCATCATATAAATATAATTTTGAGGCTCCAGCTAATACTAAATCATCAGTAGACTCATCCCAAAGCATGTATGCTCCAGAAGTTGCACCGAAGAATTTAACATCATAACCTGTGTCATTAACACCAACCGTTACCGTATTATCAATTTGTACTGCACCATCAATATCAACAGCATCTAAGTTAGCTGTACCATCTACATCAATATCTCCTGCAAGATCTATTCCTGCTGCACCTGCTAATACAAGATCATCTGCTGATGTATCCCATAGCATGTAAGCACTTGCTGTATCTCCAAAGAATTTAACATCATATCCTTGATCATCGGCACCTACTGTTATTGTATTATCAACTTGAACAGCACCATCAATATCAACAATATCTAGATTAGATGTACCGTCAATATCCATATTACCAGAAATATCTAATTCAGTTGCTACAACTTTATTATTAAATGTTGCTGCTCCTGCCTCAGACATATCTAAGGTTAAAGCTGTTATAGCACTTCCACCATCATCACCTTTTATGATAAAATCTTTATCTTGAACTTTTGTTGTAAGAACAACATCGCTTGATGAATTTATAATAGACAACATAGCCGTGCCATCATCTTCGTATATAATACCACTTCCAGCTGTACCTGCATCTAATGTTATACCACCTGCTGATTCTAAATTAATTGAATCAACTGCTGTACCATCAGATACAATATCTAAATCACCATCTGCATTAGAATATACATATGTTCCTGTGTCTTGGAACATTAATTTTTCTGTGCTATTAACTAATATATCATCAGAGAATTTAAAGTAATCCTCATCTTCCATCCATGTTAATACACCATCACCTGTTTCACCATCAAAGGTTACGGCAATATCTGTACCACTAGTACCATCACCAATAGTGATTGAAGTACCTAATAATTTTGTGACTGGTCCACCTTCTGCAGCCGTACCATCATGAGTATGTCCTGATGCTGCTACAAATGCGGCTAAGAGTTGATCAAATTCATTATTAAGATCTGATGCCTCAATTACTGCACCGTCTGTAATACCTGATGAACTCTGTCTAGTATATGTTGCTCCCATTTTATCTTCGTCCTCCTGGTACGAATTCTAATTGAAATCCTCGGATTGACCAAGGTAGATTTGTACTTGTATCTGTTATCTTTACTGCAACAGCAAATCCTGAACCTTCTACTGATTTTCTTGTAATAGGTAAATCTCCTTGACCATAGGCTGCTGCTCCAAATTTTCCTGTTCCGTAATAGGCTCCACTACCAGATGATGTTAAACTAATTAAACTAGGTTGAGGAGTTTCTATATCATTATAATTATATTGTAAATATAAACTGGCACTAACTTCACCCTCGGGTTTCCAGTTTAAATTTATTCTTTCCATTGATTTTCTAATTCCAGGATCTCCCATTGTCATATCTGGAGATCTATAAGTAGAATCAAGAGCATCGGTTGTACTTGCTCTTGTCCATACATTGCCTGATTCTTGTTTATATATATAACCATCATATCCACCTGATACAACAGTTTCAGTATTACTTATATAATCAGAATCACAGCAAGAAACTTTTAATCCTTTTATATCTGCGTATTCATAACCTAATTGTCCTGTATTAGGATTGATTTTAATTACTGCAATAATTCCTCTAGAGCTATCTTCAGCTCCATCGGTTGGATAAAATAAACGATATTGAGATTTATCTCTTATTACTAATGAAGTTACATTCGTATAAGTAATATCATTAATTCTATCTTGTATTTGTTTTGAAACGGTCCCTAGTTCAACGTCACCAATTCTTTCTGTACCCGCAACCGTTCTAATTCCATCAGCAGATAAGAATAACAAATCTCCACTTACCTCTTGAATAGAATGATGAGCTATCGTACCAACGTTTTTAGCAACTTCCGCTAATGCAAAATTACTAGAACTGGTTCCTGTAACTTTATAAATTTTTCTTTGACAAAATATAAATAATTCATCACGGAAAACTTTTAATCCTGTAACAACATCACCAACCTTAATTTCTCCTGCCCCTGTATCAAAATCATCTTCTGTATAAGGTCCTGAAAAAATAACACTATGCGTTGAATCAGACATTCCACCATACCACATATGATTAGCAAATGATTTAACATATTTAGGGTTAGTTGGGGCTGTACCACCACCTGTTGCATTTATAATATCTTCCGTATAACTTGTATCTAAAGTAAAAGCTGCAGCTGCTCCTGTTGCAATTATAATTTTATTCGTTCCATTATAATTATATTTATCAAAATCATAAGTATAAGTTGTTCCTTTACTTGTTGCTCTTGATGTCCATGAGCCAGATGTAGTTCCACTATAAATTGTTCCACCTCGTCCCGCAATAATAATATCATTAAAGATTGCTGACAATAAAATTCTTTCACTTGATGCAGCTACTTGAGGAACTATTGTAGAATTATATTTTGTTGTCCCATTAATACGTCTATAACCACCTTGAATAGATGGTTCAAAATTAGTTAGTTGTAGAGCTTCGCCAGGCTGCATATTATATACATCCTTGTTTAATATAAGCCCACCACCACAACTTGCTGTATATGGAGATATTTGTGATGTATCTGTTCCTGCCATCTTATGATCTCATTTGAAATAATTCAGCTTCTATTATTTTAATTTTATCAAAATCTTGATTATATTCAGCTTCTTCTTTTAATTGTAATAATTGTTTTACTCTATTTTTACTTGAAGCAACTTCTGTACCTAATTTTTTAGGTTTATACTTTTCATTCTTATTATTTTTTGCGACTTCATTTAAATAATTCTTTTCTTCTGTTTTAATCATTAGGCTATAACTCTACCTCCAATATTTGTTGCAATACTTTCACCAATCACATCGGTTCTCATATAATCCGCATGAGTTCCATAATCTGTTTTTAATAATTTTAATTTTCTTTGATAATCTCTATCCGCTAATTGAGCATGTTGAGGATCTGATCTTAACATGTAGACATAATATTTTACTCGATCAATAATTAGAGGAGAAAATCTATCAGGTAATCCCATATTATCTCCATGAGCAGATAAATCGGTATGAGTAGTATAGTAATCATAACTTACGGTATACTCACCTTCACCTGGTATAGGACTTAAAATAAAAGAACTATAATCAGGTTTTCTTATTACACGTACAGGAATTCCATAAGCACTACTTACATTTACATCATCAGATGCTTTATTATTAGCTAAATAAGTATCATAAGTTATATGTGTTAATTTTCTAGGAGCAATATCAGTTCGTGAGACTCTTATATAATCAACATCTAATTGTACTGATGAAGCTTCTACATAAACATAAGATGTTGCTGCTGAAGCAGTAAAGGTTGTATCTAAAATATTACCTTCTCTATAATTAGTTACACCAATTGTTGTATTTAAATTTTGTGTTCCACCTGCAGATGTTCCTACTCTTACAATTAAAGTAGTTGCTGAACTATTTGGACTAAGAACCCTAACTTGTATTTTATATGTTTTATTTACTACTGTAGATATCGATTGATAAGCTGCTGCACTATTTAAATTTAATCTACCATTACCACTACTGGTATGAGATGGAGAACCATCTCCTGTAGTCCAACCTGTTATATTAGAAGTAAATTCGCTATTTGTAATTAATTCTGTTGGCTTTAAAAAAAAAGACTCAAAATCTACTCTACGCATATCTGATGGAAAATCATATTCTCCATCACCTGTTGTAAGAGCTTGAGTCTTTGTTGAATGTAATAAAGGAAGTTCAGCTCCTTCATTATAAATATCATGTATCGATTTATTAATCAGATCTTTAACAGCCGTTTGAATACCTCGACTGCTTGAAAAATTAGATGAAGTCATTTCAACTTCATTTAATTCTCTTAAAACTCGATTTGATAATATTAGATAAGTTGTAGCCATTATTTAGTTTCCTTGTTATCGTATTCAAATTGTTCAAAGCGAATGAGTAGTCTTTTAATTCTAGACTCTGCATCGTCTAATTGTTTTTTTAAATCTTTAATCTGCTCTTTAAGAGCAGTGTTATCAGATTTATACTCTTGAATTATTTCAAGAAGTTGATTTCTTTTCTGATAACTCATTGAGTAAATTCACAATGTGATCTAATTTTTCACTTTGTGAAGAAACTTTATTCTCTAAATTTTGTATTCTATTTAATAAGGAAATATCATCACTATTTACTGTTTTATAAGTTATTTTTGAATTTTTAGTTAAATCATATGTAGTCATATATCTCCTATTTAAATAAGGGGGATATTAAACCCCCCTTATTATATATTTAAGTAATATTAAGCGTAAGTCACAACTTGTGATTCACCATCTCCGTGACCATCACAGTCAGCAACTACAGCAAATACTCTAACTTTAGCATTTATTGCTCCTGTTGCATTAACGAGGTCAATAGTATCTGCTGATGCATAATATCTATAACCTATTGATGTTGTTCCACCTTGTGAATCGCCTGCTCTAGCTCTAGTTACTTCTATTCCCGCAGTTGCAGTTGAAGCTGCTACGAAAGCATCAACATCTGCACCATCACCGAGAGATAAAGTCCCAGAGTTTCCAGCACTGTCAGCTGTTAAGATATCTAGTCCTGCATACAAAACTAATGTATTTGCAGGCATACTTAATACCTCGAATACATCATTTGTTGCATTTGTAGTTGAACTAAAATCAACAACTTGACTTATTACTTTTACTGTTGGGTAACCAGTTGGATGTCCTGATGTACCCACTCCACTCACTGAATAAGTAGCCATATTCTATATCCTCCTAATTAACCTACTGTTATAACACCTGAGTAAACTGCAGTTGATCTCAGAATTTTTCTTCCGAAAACATGCAAGCCTCTCACGATGTCTGAAAATGAATCAGGGTCTCTGATAAGTTCTGTTTTCGCAATATGGTTTGCAGTCGCAACTCCTGACTGGTGTCCATAAAGGATTGCATACTCATTAGATCCTGCTGATCCGAACGTTTTAGATGCTGCTGCTCCACTTGAAACCGCAATTGCGTTTGTAGAGTAAAGTCTAAACCCAAATAAAGGTCTATCTGTTACCATACCATTTCTCATAGAAGATGCAGAACCATCAGCCATAACTGATTGATCCATAATCTTTGCACCTGCTTTTCTCAATTGCTTGTAAAAAGCTGGTGGTGCAACTAGCCATCTGTTTTCCTCTGGTACGTCATTACCATCAAGAACTGTCTTAGCAGCTGATATAACATCTGCTAATGTATCTGTCGCAGCATCTCCATCAATTGGCGAAGCATCTGTTCCAGTGTTCGCTGCTGATGTTGAAGCATTGTCATAAATGTATTTTAATACATTGTAGTCGTAGTTTCTTTTTAGTGAATAAGCACCTGAAGAAGTTGCAAGAGCTTCCCAATTTACGTGTGATTGTCTTTCTTCGATGTCATCTACTTTAAACGCAAAGTAAGATCCTTGGTCGACAGTTAATTGTAACTTGTCGTCTGCCAAAGATTGTGTGTTTACAGTTTGACCTCGAGCGTAGTCGCTCACAGTAATGGAAGGCTCTTTCACGATATTTACCGTGTCGCCAAAATTTTCGATTTCTCCAGCGTAATCAGTGTTAGTAATATCTTCAACAACTGATGCACGTCTGAAAAACTTCTGAACCTTTTGACTATATACTGCTGGTACCCAATTACCTGAAGGTAAATTGTTGTAGCCTGCAGCGTTTGACATTGTAGCCATGTGTCGTTAGTCTCCAATTATATAGTTATTATTAAGGTTGGATTCTACCTTCTCTTACAGCTTTATCGATTTCTTCTTCGTACTTCTCATACTCATTAACTGTCATCTTCGAAATTGCAGCATTAGACCAAATCTTCTTAGGTTTAGCACCTTCAGTTGATTCAGCTTTTCTAGTTTTAGATACGGCTTTAGCAGCTTCCTTCTTAATATCCTTTTCTTGCTTATTAGAGTACTTTCCAATTCCTTTATCCATTTTGTACAGGTCGATTGCTCTTCCTGCAAGATTGGCATTACTTGTATTTTCATACAACCAATCCTGAATAACGGGATCTTGTTTAGTAGCCCATTCGTGAAAATCATCTTTTGCACGAAGTTCAGTAAAATCAGGATGTAGTTTAAGAAGATCTACTTCCGCTTTTTCTTTTGCTATCTGCTCTTGTTGAACTTGGAGATTTTGGTATTTATCCTCTATCTCTTTTGCTCTTCTATCCGCTTTGTTTATAGCAATGGTTTCAACCATTTCATAGACATCGGGATATTCTTTTTTCCAAGCTTCAAGTTCATCCTTTGATTTAGGAGGAACTATTGCTTTGCTCGATTGTTCCAGTTGAGTTCTTAAAGTTCGAACTTCATCTTTATGCTTTCCGAGTGTAGAATCATAGTGTCTTTTCAAATCGTCATAACGTTTCTTAAAGACACGTTCTTCGGCATTCTCAGGGCGTTCAGTTGAAGGAGTTGCCTTACCATCTAAGCTTGCAATTTCTTCTGATGCTTTGGTGTCCTTTTGAACGGTTGCTGTTTCTGCTTTCTCTTTTTGTTCTCGATTAAATTTTGCTAAATCTCCTCTGGCAAAAGCTTCAGTTTCAGCATCGTCTGTTTCTTCACGAGTCTTACTATAAAGTTTTGCTTTTGGTTTTTTAACTAATTTAGTTTCAAGAACTTCTTTTTCTTCGTTTTCCATTATTTTTTCCTCTTTAGGTTGAGTGCCTTATGGATAAGGGTAGCTCACTTCCATAATTTTGTGGGTTGATACTAGGTAATTAAATCTTGATCAATTTGATCGTAATTCATTCCTTCATCAGGTATTTCAGGTAACGCTGACTCTTGTTTAGCCATCATCCCTGTTGTTCCTGCAGTTGTATCAAGTGGCACATTATTAGTATCCATCTGATTGGTACTAGATTCTATAATAAACTTTTGAATATCATCAGGTAATAAAGTTAAAGTTGAAACTTTTACTGGTACCATCTCTTCTGTTGGACCAATGCCTTCAAGTACTGATGTTAATCTAGGTTCTATTTTAGTTAGTACAGATTTAACAGATGGAGATAAAAATGGTGCGATAACATTTATATCTTCAGCTGTTACATTCTGTTTTATACTTTCGATAACATTAATTTTATTTGGATCTTCAATAGACTGAGTATTAACAGGTCTATTAATATTAGTAGGTGCTTTAGGTTGTTCTACTTTTAAATTACTCATATCAGGAACTTGATAATTAGTTCCTGTTTGATTCATAATTCCTGTTGTAGAAACTTTTCCTTGTGTATTTAAAGCCATTATTTTTTACCTGCCCAATAACATAGTGGTAAAATAATTTTTCTATATATTCTACCTAATAGATGTTTTTTACCTCTTAAACTTTGTCTCATATCAATTGTACTATGAATTGCAATATGTTCTAAAGTTTTTTTGATAATTTTATTTGTAATACCTTTTTGTTTTGCATAATGAACTAAAGGTAAAAATAATTTATGATATCCTTGTTGATATTCTGGTGCAATATCTTTATGAAATTTCATCCAAATTTTATTTCTAAATAACCCAAAACCATAGGATTCATTCATCATAGTACAAACGATTTTACCACTATCCGAACCACCACTTCCACCGTTTGAACCACCTTCTCTATCTTGTCTTCCTGGATTAGCTTTTCTTTCAGCTCTTGTTCTTGTATAACCTGTTTCTACGGTATTATCTTTTTCATTTTTATAATTTTCTTGTTGTTTTTTCATTCGTTGAGTATCGTCATAAAACTTATCACCAGGTTTATACCCTTTTCGTTCAATTGTTTTTTCTCTTGTAGAAATTCTTTTTTCACCAGCTCTTTCTAGATTACCATAAGCTGAAACTCTATTCATTCCTGCATATAAATCTTCTGCAGGATTTCCTGCAATACGTCCAGTCTCATCAACTGCAAAGATACGTTTATGCATTTTTTGAACTGGAGTTTCTTCTGGTACTACAGCATCAATCGCTCTTAAAGCTAAGGGTTTAAATTTACTCCATTTAGATTTAACAGATTCTGGTACTGCTTTTTTTACAAATCGTGATATTCCAGAACCTCCAGCTTTAATTGCTCCAATTGGTTTTTTAAAAAATGATGATTGTTGCAAGTCAGATAATTCTGCTCTTAAAGCTTGTTCTTCCTCGTTATCAAGTCTTCCTGAAGAAAGATCTGTTTGAATTTGATCCATTCTTATATCTTTATCAACTTGACCCCATTCTCTATCTGTTTTTCCTGTTACGTCAGCGAATTGATGTCTTAATCGAGTTCCTAAATTAGGTTTATTCCCTTCTATAGCATCTCCTAAAGGTTTAAAAAATCCTGACACTTCAGTTGGACTAGTTTGTTTTTTAAACATGGTACTTTCATCCATACCACTACCACCACCTTCGCCTTCAGTGTTCCACCACCAAGGTGTTACATCTCCAAATGCTTTTGCTGTTTGATCCGTAATACTTTCTGTTTGTGCTGTATTAGTTTGAGTATTTGTAGTCTGTGTATTTGTTGTTTGTGTATTAGAACTCGGTAAAGAAGAAAAATTATAATTAATACCTGTATAATCATGGTCTTGATCAACAACAGAATATGTTCCTGTTGTAGAATTATACTCTAGAACTTGTTTTGTTGATCCATAACGATTAGGATCCCATGTTACAGTTTTTGCCATATTATTTTAATTTATCTTTTTTACTTTGTTTAAGAGCGTTGTCTAGTGTTAGGAGTTGCTTGAGCAAAGCCAGCTTCCCCTGGCAGCGGAACATTACCTGTTCCGATGTTGCCACCTCCAACTCCTGTATTATCTGTTGGCGAAGCTCCAACAGGTGCTTGCATAGAAGGTCCCATTTGGGCTTGTCCTCCAGCAGCGGCTGTATTATTTTGAGTTCCATTTACCATCCCCATTATTTGTGCAAAAATTGCTGCTCGATCAGGATCATTAATTACTTGTTCTGGATCAATGTCTAATGATTTAGCAACTTCTTTTAGTATTGTATGCCATTTAACAAAAGGGGCTAACGAAGGATTAGCTGCCGTTTGCATAAAAGTCATCAGTCTTTGTGATCTAACTTCTTTTTGCATTAAGGAAGAAGTTCCTCTTGGTTTAATTTCTAGATCACCTTTAATTTCAGGTCTATCATCATTAAATTGCATATTCCAATAGAATAATGTTTTCCCTAGAGGTTTTAATAAATAGTCATCAATATTCTTAATAACTGTTTTTATACTTAACGCTGCAGCTCCCATTAACATAGACATACCTGCTGCAGTTCTTGTTGTTGATTGTACGCCTGTTGTCCCATGTGAATATGATGGAATTCCTGTTGATTCATCTGCTAATTGTCTGAATCGATCAAACATCATCATATTTTCATTTGTTGTACTTGGAAATTTTAATCCATGGACTGCTTGACCAGGTTGTCCACTTTGTCTTCTAAATATTTTACCAGGAAAGACTTTCATATCTTGACCTGGAACTAATAACGTTTCGTCAATATCAAATACTAAATTACCTGATAATGCCAAATTATCAATTGCCATTCTTGCATGACCATTCATAATTTGTTGAGAATCACTCATGTTTTCTGGAATACCGATTCCAAAAAATTGATAAGGATTTAATTCATATGGACATACCATATATGGTAAACGTGTTGGCGTAAATGGATTTTCTACACATCTTAAAACTTTATTTCCACAAATCCATACATTAACTGAAACAACATCTAATTCATCATTATATTTAAATCCAGCTTCTTGAGCTGTTCGTTTATCTAATAAACCCCAATATTCAAAAATTTCAAATCTATTTTTATATAAGGATTCAATATTTTCTCTATCGTATAAAGAAGATTCATAACCTCTTGTTTGATAATTTGGACCCATTTCTAAACAAGCTCGAATTGCATCGGCATCAAACATTGGACGTTTAATTAAATCTGCAAACTGTTGTCTATTAAAAGAATGACGTTGAATAACATATTCACTATCATTCATATTGGTTGCATTAGGATCTGAATAAAAATCCCAACAAGATACAGCTTCTAATTTTGGAACTGTTTTTATTTTTCCTATATAAGTTTCTTCTCCTGTTTCAGGATCTTTATCCCAACTATTATAAATTTTATCTTCGTTAAAAGGACCTTTTAAAATTCCTGTTCCTAATAAACACATTTCAAAGAAAACATGTCTTAAGCTTTTAATTGCATCTGTCTCTTCCAATTGATCATGAATAACTTTTTGTAATTTTTCAGCTGCAATTCTAGCAGGTTCAATCTGTGGCATACTTCTTGAATCAGGAGCAGGTCCTTCTTCTAATCCAAGTTCTTTATAATTTTGTGCTAAATTTTCCATTAGCATATCTGCAGTAGCTCCTCTTGGAATTGCTTGACCATCACCAGGGAATCCATAAGGATTTGGTAATTCACCATTTGCAAGACCATTAGCTTGCTGCATTTGTTGAGGTTTTAAATGGGCATATTCTGCCATTTCTTCAGGAACAGGTGTAGGTTCTACACCAATAGGAAATTTTCCTGAACCAAATAAAACTTCAATAATTTGTCCAAACGATGCTAATACTTTTGTTTTAGTAATTTTAACAAAGACTTTAGATTTTTCATTATCTCTAAAAGCAGTTTCAGGACCATATAATCCACGATAATTACGATAAGCTCCTAACCATCTCTTCTCATCATAAATACGAGAAGTTTCAGCTTGTTGAAATCGATTTCGAATATAGCCTACTAAAGGACTATATTCCTCTGCATATGGTTTTTTAGCCATTAATTATCCTTTTTTACCTGCTGCTGCATTAACAGCTATAGTTTGAAGTGGTCCAAGATCATTATAATTTAAACCAAACATAGATTGAGCTTGTTGATCTAAAGGATGTGTTCCAGCCTGAAGAACACGTTCCGCTTTAGACTTCATTTTAGTTTTATCATTATCAGGTATACGTTTTAAACGTTTCTCTGAATCTGTTAAAGCCATAATTAGTAATCCTTTTGATTAGCCATTTTAAAGATCGAAGGATCTACTTTTTCTTTTTTACCTGGTTTATCTGCTCCTGTTCCTAAATCACCTTGTTTAATTTTTTGATTAGGATTCATTTCTAGTTTAGCATTTTTAGTTTTGCCAACATCAGCTCCCAGATCTCCTTGATTTATCTTTTTATTAACGTCCATATTTTCTCCTTTTAATTAATAATCTTTTTCGTCAGCCTTTTTAAATAATGACTCTTGAACATGCTCAGATCCTGACTTCGTAGGATAGTTATTATTTTGCAAAGCAGTTTCAGATTCACCTTTACGAGGTGCATCTTTAGAAAAGTCAATATTAGTCGCTTCCTGATTTGGCTGTTTGCCATCAGGTGCTGAACCAAGATCTCCTTGTTTTACTTTAGCTTTTGGATCGAATTTAGTTTCCATATTATTCCTCTATAGTTTTATTTTCTTAATTGATAGTACGTTTTTAGTAGGTATAGTGGTGTACGATCCACCTTGTTCAATTTCATGATTATCTTCAAAACTTAAATCTGACATAATCACCGTTGTCTTTGTTGTCTCTGCCATTAACCATCCTACACTATAGCAAATCGCAGTCTTAGCCTTTTTAATTTTATTAAGATTTTCCCAATCTGATGATGAGACAATATCTTCCCAAGCAACTAAAACAAGTTTATACGGAAAATTCTTTTTATCTATTTCAGGTAATTTTTCTTTTAACACTCTTAATATCCAAACATTCGATCTGCGGGGATAAATTGTGGTTTTGTTGGTGAGCTAAATCGTCTAGCATAACTTGTATGTATTGGTCGACTCATACAACCATAACGTAATGCATCATAAGCATGATCCTCTGCATCCGTATTAATATCTTCAGGATTATTATCGTCTAAAGGTAAGAGAGGAAATGTTCTAATTAAATTTCTACAGGTTGAAAAGATTCTTAATCCTGGTTCTTTCTTCTTATCTTCACTTACTTTTAGTCGTTTATGAATTTCTAATTTACCACTGATTCTACTTTTAGGAGTACGATCGGAAGGTCTCCATTTACAGCCCACTCGAATCATAGTTTCAGCAATACTCGGTCCTATATCTCCACGTTTTGCCCATGTGCTTGCATCTAAAACGCCATAACGAATATATTCATCTTTTTCCGCTATTAAGACTTTTCGTGCAAATACATCTGCCGTAATCTTTTTGGTATATATTTCTCGATAAATCCATAGGTTATTATCATAATCAATAGCAAACCAAAGTACACAAGCAGGAGAACTGTAGCCCCAATCGGCAGCACGAAATTTTTGCCAGCCTTTAGGAATATCGAAAGGATCCACCACATGAATACTTTTATTAAATTCAGGAAACGCAGAATCTTCAAATGCATCCCAATCTCCTTCTAAAAATTGTTTCTTTTGTACTTCAGGTAATGATGCCAACATCGCATAATAATCATCGGTCTGCATCAAGTAGGGATTATCTTGTAATTTTGCTGGTATGAATCTTCTGGTAATTACTTTTTTACCAACAGGGGTATCAATATTAATATCAAAAGCGGTATTTGGAAAAGAAGGATCAACAAACATCTCCCTCACCCATTGTGAACCAATGTTACCTGGGTTACCTGTGGCTCGCATGAACACAGGGATATCGGGATCCACTGATCGTAAAGAGGATCTTAAAAAATTATATATATCGGGCGAAGGATATTGTGGCAGTTCGTCTATTCCGATCCATGTGTAGGATTGACCTTGGTAACGTAAAGCGTCTGTCATGTTCTCTGCGTACCCGAACTCTATTTTTGCTCCCGATGGGAATCTCCACTCTTTTTCTTGCTCTCTCCATTTTGCTCCTGGGAATGCCTTACTATATAAACGTTGAGAATGATTAATGAGATCTCTCAATTCAGGCATTGTGCGTCTAAGAAGAAGTGCTCGATGCGTTTCTTTGTGGCAGTATCGTAAAGGATCTACCAACATCGCATAGGACTTACCTCCTCCTCTTGCTCCTCCGTAAAAAACCTCTCGTTCTGATGAGGCTAGAAACTCTGTTTGTGGACCTGTGTTAGGTTTAAAGATAACATTTTGTTGTTTTAAATGTTCTTTAACATTAGGAGAAACAGTATCAATTATATCTTTCTCAATAATTTGAGTTTCTTTTCCTTGTAATGCCGAATTAACTTTTTTATATTTATCTTTTAAGTATTCTGCTGATCGCTTTGCGGATCTTAAACTTTGTTCTGCGGTGGCTACCTTTTTTCTAGACCGCTTTAATATCTCCTGAACCGAGTTCTTTGCTTTCGCTTTGACCGTTTTCTTGGGTTTCGGTGGTAATATTTCTTTGGATTCTTTTTCTGAGTCCGACATGTGAGATATATCGATTTGTTTTTCTATGTAACCATTCTGCTACTTCTCTATAAGAGCAGGTTTCTAAATATTTCTTTGCCTGATCTAAGGCTTCTAATTCTGAAGGAATTGATTCTAAGGATGAAGGATCGTCACTTTGTTTATATCCAAAAGGAATAATTCTAGAGACTTTCTTTATTTTCATCAATAGGTTTTACTTTCTTAATCGCATCTTTCGAAGGAAGAATAAATAAACCATGCATTGCTTTTACATTGATATCAACTTTTTCTTTCTTCGCAATTCCAATTCTATCTAGGATTTGTTTAGCAGCTTCCATACGAATACTCGCATGAGGTGTTGTTCCATCTTCTTCAAGCATATCTACCATTTTAGTAGCTGCTTTTGCTGAATGGGTTGCTAAGTAATTCTCAGCTCTTAATACAATCTCAGATCTTAAGTTTCTAAGAACTTTAGGATATGAATGTTCTGAGTACTTTGCTAACTCCCCAGCTTTTTTTGGATCTCCTTTGGCTTCCCCGAATAATGCGTCTAGAAAACTTTCTTGTTGCTCGGTCAAGCTTTTTTTTGGAGTCTTGATTATAGTAGAATCCGTGTCTGGCATTTATTAATTCTATTAATTCTTTAAAAGGGAGATTTTTAATATACTTAGGATCGAGACTAATCAATGAAGTTTCCTTGGGCATCTGTATCTGCTAATGAAATTGCTGAACCTGTTGTTAATTGTTCATACTCGCCACCGACTTCACCTGTTCCTTCTCCTGTCTCAAACATTACTGCAGGGTCAGTTATTCTTTTTGAAGCAACTGCTTTTTTATCATAAGGAGGTAATGCAGCTATTACTCCAGCTCCTACCCCTACTGCTTCCGCTCCTAGTACAAATTTACCCCCTCTTGTTAAACCTTCTGTGGTTACTCGTTCAAATGGATAAACATCTTTTTTTATAGTTTCTTTTGTTGTTCTCAAGAAATGAGGTACCATTGCTACATACCAAGGTCTTTCGGTTACTTCTTTTACAACAGCGACATCTTTTCCTGTCTTAGATATTTTAGGAGCAGAATATTTAACTGTATCACCTGTTTTGCTTAACTTAGCTTTTTCTTTACCCAGTCGACTAATAATTCTTGCCGAAGCTGATGGTACTGTAGTTACTAATTCTTTACTAGTAGATAAAGGTCCTCTTTGAGCTACTTTTACTGCCTCACTAGTTCCTTTTCCTAAACTAAAATTCTTTCCAAAAAATTCTTTAAAAGCAGATACAATATTTGTTCCACCTGTATTAGGTGTTATAACTTTTGGATTTGACAAAACTTTACTAGCCTTAGTTGCTGCATCATCAGCGTTTCTAAGTATAAGATTTTTAACTTCAGGAGAAGTTTTATCAAATACCCTCTTTGTTAGAGGTTCATATATTTTATTAACTGTAGAGTTTGCTTGTATAATTTTTTCATTAGCAATAACTCTTTTCCCAAATATTTCTCGTACATAACGAGCTTTACTTGGATCAGTTATAACAACTGCGTAATCACTACCTATAATTTTTCCAGTAGATTTTTTAGCAACTTCTTTCGCACCTTTTTTGGTTATAGCTTTTGCTCCTTCCCTAACAAGGTAAGGAACTATTCTAAATGCAGCAAAACGTATACCGTGAATAACGGCTGCCGCTGCAAGAAATGGTACTGCCATATATTAATATCCTTAATTTTAGTTAAAGGGAACCCTAGGGTGTTCCCAGTTATTGGTGCAGATTAGTGATGACCCTTTGTGCATGTCGTATGCGTTTATGTTCGTGTGTGTCCTTTTAATGTGCACCTGATTCTATTATACACACGATATAGGATTTTGTCAAGCTATATTTTTAGGTTTTTTATAGATGCGACAATTTGTCATCATATTTCATTTGACAAAATCGAAAAGGAGCTGTATAATAGTACCTAAGGGTACTGCGGGGGGTTTTACATCTATACCTCAGAGAAATATACAAATCACCTCTAAGGATACCTTAGGGAATAGCCAGGGTATTGCATGAATATTATTCCCTAATGTATGGCTCGATGGTAGTTAACATTGCTTTTTGGTATTTTTAGGTTGAGTGGGTATATGAATACCTCCCACACCCCCCATGCACCCTGTGTCCCACTGTGTTTCTTTTAGTTTCCCTTAGGTTTCCTTAAGATCTATCTTAGGTGATATCAAAAATTAATTTAGATCTTACTTAAGATCATTTAAATATATTTAGTTAACGCTTTTAGGTGCTGTAGGGATCGTTAAATTTTGTACCTATGAACCCTAATGCTCCACAATGTAAACCAAGCTATGATTGATATTAATTAAGGGTATAATTTAGGTCAGTAATATTGACCTATTTAGAGCTCAGTGTAAACTAAGAATAAAAAAAGCCCTCAAGATCCTTTAAGATCCTAAGGGCTTTTAATGTGTTAACTAGTATTAATTAAGTTAGTTGGTTGATGGTGCTTGACGATTATAGAAGCTTAAGAATAACTTACCTCGTAAGAATTTCTCAATTTCTACTTCACGTGAAGCGGTTGATTTTACAGCGTCCATAGTTGAAGCTTCAATTTTATATTGATCACTTCCACGTTTACCAACGGCTACGGCTCGTTGATTATGTGTACTGTAATTAGTAACAGCATTGTAAACATCAAATAGATTTACATCCTTAATAGATCTATCTAATTTTTTTAAGTCTTCATGCATAACTTCATTTAATAAATGTATTTTATTAGATGAGTTAGTGAAGCCTTTAAACAATTGCTGTACTTCATGAGATTGCAACGGTATCTTAGTTAAAACTTCAAATTGATCTTTTAATAAATGTGCTTGCTTATTAAAACTTTCAAGCAATTTAAATTGATCCATGAAGTTCAAGCCCGTTGTATGTTTTTTAAGACTTGAAGCAATAGGCTTAATCTCGGACATTCCATTAGAGCATATAAGTCTAAAAAACATTGTACGTAGTTTAAATATAATAGAAGCATCATAACTAGATATAACTTCAATAGCTAAATTTAATTTATCATGCTTATTATATTTTAGACCGTAAACTATACCATTAAAAATTATTCTTAATCGCATATAGTTTAAGTTAGTACCAACTTTAAAATTGATATTAACGTCATCTAATTTAATTCCATAATTACTAAGGGCTTCGCTTAAGCCGTTTAATATTTTTGAATATGGTATTAAATTGTAGTCCTTGCCATGTAATGCAATAGATCTTTTATTACTTTGATCTAAAACAGCATAACAAGTTTTATTTAGTGTGTAACCGTCCATAACTTCATATGGTCGAAGCGTAACGGGTATCATAGCATTATTAAACGCCTTACTATGATTTTTTTCTAGTATATTAATTAAAGTATTCATAATTTACCTTTTTAATTGTATAACTAAAAAACACTAGTTAACCCTTAATCTATACAAAAAAAATACACATTAAACAAGCTATAATTTTAATGATTTTGATCTTAATTAGTGTGTTTTATAGGCTATATTACTGATATTTTTTGACCAACAAGCCCTACAATTCCCGCACTGGTTGTGTCTTTTATAAGAATAACATATTTTTGAATTAATAGGCTTTACATTTTTAAACGTGCTTGAAGTGTTAAACTCATGCTTTTTATTAGGCTCATGATCAATAAAGATACTTGAAATACGTTCATTAAAATTAATAGGAAAAACTTTTTTATATTTTAAATACGTTCTAATAAATTTACGTTCATTAGTTGGAAGCCAAAATTTTATTTTTGGTAGGTTTAAAGCTATCTTAATTAGTTTTAATAAATGCTTCATACTTTGTAAATCTCCGCTATCATGCCATCTAAAATATTTTTTTTCGGTTTGGTTTTTTGTTAAGTGATTAATTTCAAAAATCATTGCTTTAATAAAATAAGGATGCCTAATTCCTTTAAGTCTTTTAGCGTGTGATTTTTTAACGGCTTCAGTGTTATACATATTCCGCTTCGCATAACATTTTGAGCATATGGAATTTTTAACCTTAGATAATTTAGATCCTGTAATACAATTTTTAACGGGTAAACCGTAACTATAAAAGGGCATTTTGCGGTTCTTATTTGAGATCCCGCCTGTTATGGCTCTAGCTTGTTTTAAAGTTTTAATTTCAATCATTACAATTAATATAATGATTTTTGTATTAATCGCAATAGCTTATTTTTTAGATCTTAATCTATATAGCTTTTTAATCCTATTTAATTCCAATATTTTAGCGTCATTAAAAGATTTATTTAGGCGGTTTAATCTTAACTCCGCTTTACGTTCAAAAATATCCGCAATAAAGAATAAGACACCACCTAAGACAGCTAGAAATATTCCGCCTATCAATAGAATATAAAAAATCTGATCCACTGGATTTAATTCACTCATAAATTTTTATTTAACTTTTTATTTAACTTTTTAATGAACCACATATTTGACCATTTACTATCCATAAAATAAATAAAATGTGAAAACTTATAATTTTTATTTTTATATTTAATAATCTTAGGTAGTTTATTATTTTTTTTAAAATAGTTTTCAATTTGTAAGTTGATATCGTTCACAAATTCACTCATCGATCTAACTCATTTAAAAAAACTTTAAGACCTACTCCAAAACATACAATAAATAAAACTATAAAAATTATTATGCCTGTTATAATCGTTGTCATTTAATTACGTTCCACTTTATAGGATCTTTTAGTTAATTTTGCTTTAAACCAATCATACTTTGAATTACTACACATATACATAATATAATTGTTAGGATCTTTAACTTCCTTAGATCTAAATGCTTTTTTTCTTATAGCATTTTTAAAACATTTCTTATGATCTCTATCAAAAAAAATATTATTCATATTTAATTGAAGTACCATAAAAAAAATAAACTTACAATAATAATAAATGGATAATAAAAATAAGGGTTATCTATAATCATGTTATATATAAAGACATTGCGTATAAACTAATAACAAATAAAATAAAAATCATTAGTAAATAAAAGTTATACATTAGCCCACCTTAAATAAGATCTTATTTGTTTTCGGATCAATTAATTTAAATTTTCTTGATGCCGTTCTTATATCTTTTCTAAGAAAATCAAAGTACCTAATATAAATATATTTATAAATCTTATGCCTACCTATTTTGCATCCATTAATTTTAAGATCTAATACACCAAGTCTTTTTAGGTATTGTGGTTTTTTCTTTTTGTTTTTGTATTCCGCTTTATATTTAACGAATACTATTTTGTTCTCTAATTGTTTCATGCTTTTAATATAATACTTTATTTTCTGATTGCAAGAATTATTTTGGATCTTATTTAATATCGAAAAAGTCTGTCAACTGTGTCAGAGTGTCGCATCATTGAGCCTATCAAATAACAATTCACATTTTAAAAACATCCTATTTAAGACAAATCTAAAAAGTGAGTGTGGTATACTACTTGTAATATAAATTTTATATTTATGTTAGAAAGGAGGTTAATATGGCTAGAAATAGTAAAAGAGATAGACGGCTTGTTGGAAACTACGATAAACAAGACAAGCAATTTTACTTCCTTATTCAAAAGTGGAATGGCGAAACTTATGAAACAGTTAGCACTTTTGAAGCCGAAAGATGTGAAGTAAATGGTCTTAAAGAGCAATACAAAGACCAAGAATAGTCAGTAAAACCAAAGGCTAGTAGGTAAGGGGGAAACCCTAAAATCTACTAGCCTTTTTTGTAGGAGTAACTATGAATTAATAGCTATTTTTTCCTCGGGCTTATGAATACTTTCTTCCCTTAGTGTTTTCTTTCTGATGTAATTATTCATTGTTGTTGAAAGAATTTGTAAAAGACTTATTGTTTTAATCGTTGATTTCATAAAGGGATTAACTTTATTATCCATATCATTAGCTAAAGTAATATTTAATTTTTCAACCATACCATCTACACTTTTAACGGCTGTGCCACCCGATCCTTTGCCACGTCTTGACCAATAGTTCTTAGATGTTTCTTCAAGTTGACTAAAAGATAAAGCAATATTTCCTTTGGCATTATTAGGATTAGCATCGGGATTATTTTCTGTTACAAATTTAGTCTTGATCCATATGCGATCCCCTTTAGTTCCCTCTAAATGTTTACCATCTTCTTTAGCGAGAGCCTTAGTTTCAAATAAAGTAATAGCCCCCATGATTGCATCTCTTAAAGCATCCAAATGATTTTTATGATTTGCGGTTGTCCAAGTAACACCTAAGTATTCTTTTGTATAAACATCTCGGAAGTATCTGATGTGCTTATTCTCTACCCGTTTTAATTGGTTAAGGGCTTTCTTATTATGCCCGTTTGGATCTTTCTTTGTATCTATATATTCTAATTTAATGTAGCCTTTATCTATGGCATCATGGACTAGAAGTATTGTATTTAATCTCGTGTTACCATAGGCTTTACCTAATTTCACACCACTTTCTATGGATTTTCTTGTTTCTTCTTTATTCTTTTTTATTGCATCATTTTGTTTGTTCATAGTTTTCCTTTTCATATTTAAGTTATTAGGTCAAGCGAGAGAGTGTATACATTTTTCACTAACCGTTGCTAGTCGCCCACTTGACATTGCGGGGCATTACCGCTAGGTACTACCCCTATCTATATTTCATGGGATAATCTGAGTTCCCTGTATCCAAGATCCTTAAGGAGATCACAAAATATAGAATGCAATACAATTAAAGAATTTATATAATAAAGTCAAGTACTAAAAATCGAATATTCGAATTTTTTCTATTGACATTTACACATACCCTTATATATAAGTAGATATGTCCAAAGCCCTTTATACTTTACAAGAATTTAATCTACATGATGGTGATCATGAGTATACTCTTAATCTTATATTCAAAACTAAAGATCACCTTAGATGGACAGATAAATTTTTAATTGAAAAAATGTTTGGTGGTAAGGCAGTACAAGATAATGATAAGAAAGATCATTGGTGGATAAATGGTGAACGCATGTGTTCATTAGGACATAGCCATTTAATATCAATTAAAATAAAAAAACTTTTAAATCATCTCGGAATTTATTAGTGACAGAATTTATCTGTCTGATCCTATCAGTACTCTCAATTATTATTGGATTTATTCTTGGAGTTTCTTCTCATACAAATTTAGCTTTCATATTTTTTCTTGGTGGAATTGTCGGATTTGGTGTCATTTTCATGCAACAGAAATAAAAATATTTTCATACCCCCAAAAAACCCAGTAAAATCAAGGCTTATTTAAGGTATAAATTTAGTCCCAACACTTGACATTATATCCTAGAGTACATAGGTTTATCCCATGTTAATAACTTGGGGAACAAATGATTAAAAATATATTCGCACTAATATGGTTGTCACCAATCGTACTAATGGTTTTTCTAATTGGTATTGGGATAATTAAAAATATTATTGCTTGACAAAACCTTTTCACTATTATATACAAGTCATAATAATTTAACAAAGGAGTTATTATGGCAAATGAAAATATAAGCCCATGTTGTAAAGCCAACATTGATATGGTTGCAACATCTAAGAATAAAACTATCCATTCATTAAGAGAAGAACTTAAGCATCGCAATGATATTGTGTCGCAAGAAGTTTCTTATAAGATGTCTGATCGTGCTAAATTAGATAAGGCGAGAAAGATGTTAATTGATACCAAATGGTTACAATTATTTGATGAGAAAACTATAAAGGCATTTAAAAAAATCTTTGGGGAAATCTAATGGATACCGATAACAAAGAACAAGCACCTATAGTCGTTGAAGATCCAATGATTAAACATCTAGAGAAGAAATCTTTTGATCCCGATTGGGAATATTTTGGTATTAAGAAAAAAGATGTGTCAACTGAGATAGCCAAAGGGTTAACCCATTGGTTACATTCAGACGCAATTCCTGTGGATATGATTGGTCGTCTTAAGAAACAGATTGATATGATTAAAGCCATGATCAATGCTGAATTTAAAACAAACCGAATTACTATTCAATTAAAAGATGATGATGGTGATTTGGATAATCCTACATGAAAACAATTAGTATAACAAAAAATTTAAAAGGTAGATTAATTAGTTCATTAAATGAATTAAAAAAATTAGCTAATAGAAATGCTGGTGATGGTGATTGGTTAGAATGTTTTATATTGTTAGGTATTGGTAGAAGTAGTAAAAGAATTTTCTATAATAAAAAGGATGATTATTGGGATGTTAATCATGAAATAGATGATACATTTTCGGGCATCATATGGGGAACTGAAAATTTTATTAAAAAAGAAAGATTTATAATAAAGGCTATTAAAAAGAAAGCCCTTTATCAATACATATATGAGTAGTATATATATAGGCTTCCCTGAGGTGACATAATAGTATATCATATTTTTATAGAAAAAGCAATTAAAATAAAATGTATAACAAAGGAGTAAATTATGGAAGTTGTAATGATGATACTTCACTTGCTTAATGGTGAAGTTGCAAAGATACCTGTCGCATTAGCATTAAATCAATCTTGTAATGATAAGTTTATTACAATGGTAAAAGAAGATTCAATTGGAACAAGTGTATATTATAATGGTGTTCAAGTATGGGCATACTATTGTAAGAAAGGCACAGGTGAGTGGGTTAAATAATAACACAATGCATATGTACCACAAAAGTAGGTATCGGGCAAGAAAACGATACTACGAAAAAGAAGAAAACAAAGAGAAGAAAAGAATTTATATGAGAGCAAGATATTGGGCAATGAAGAATAACCAAGAAAGGAACAGGCAAGTATGACAATTAGAAACGCAGTAGCATCAGCTAATTTTAAACATGAAGAACTTGAGGCTCACACCAAATTAGGTAGAGCCTTTTTTGTTAGAACATTAATGGATAGTATTGGATGTTTAAATCCTATAAGTCATTTTGGACAGGGTGCAGTACAGATTGAAGTAGATACCGCAAAGGCTTTCTTTAATGAGGATAAGAAACGCTTTAGATTAATGTGTGATCTTGCTGGACTTGAGCCAAGCTATGCTGTTAAGTTACATAATGATTTAGCACACCATTATCGTAAAGGAACATTCAAGAAACATAAATTAAATATTAAAGTCGTTGTTGAACGATTAGTAGAAAGGGTATAATGAGTGATAAAACAATATTTAAGTTTAAGATAGATGAAGATAAGTTTGAGGAAATAGAATCTCGTGGATATAAACGAGCAGTAAAATCTTTTCAAAATAAATTTAGTAAGCTAAAGGAAGTATTGGTATCATGGGATAAGCAACCCTATGGTCAACCTAAACTCCAAAAGCTACCACTAGGTAGAAAGAAAAGGATAAGCAAATGGTAGATAATTATATACTTACTCAAATTAAAAAATGGTTAAGGCATGAGGTTAAATACAATCAGGAAATTGCTGATGCAAAAGATAATAATCAAACAGAGGTTTGCTCTGATGGTACTGATGATATTAGCTATGGTCGACACGAGTGTGCTTTGGGTTTGTTAAATCAAATAAAGAAATGGGAAAAAGAAACAGCGGATACACCCCAAAAAGAATGGATAAGAGGACATAAGAAATGGAGGAAGCAACGTGAGCAAACCAAATGAACCACCACTAGCATTAGACTCGTGGCATATTACAGTTAAATTAAATGATGGTACTGATTTTAAATTAGAGCCTGATGATTTACCTCTTGATATGCTTCGTGGGATTGAAGATGTAGTTAATGAAGGAGTGGAGTTTAGAATAGATCATTTAAAAGGTAAGTACGGACAAGAGATAGAACAAGCCGAAGACTTACATGCACAGAACTCTGAGAGATTTGTGAACTATGAAAAGAAATCCGATTGATTGGTCGGGTGGAAATGTTGTGGACACCTCCGCTTTATCCTTTACTTTTCTTAAAAAGTATGGTATAGGGAAAGACAGTGAAAAATTACAAAGTAAGACTATTCGGCATGGGAATCTTCGGAGAACACATACTCTCATTCAACACCGAGCCAACCGTAGAAGAGGTTGAAGATACGGTTGCCTTATTAATTAATAAGGGAATTATGAAATTAAAATCTGAAAAAGGATTTCATCGCAAAGATCATTGGACATTAACTTATGAAGATCTTGAGGAAGAAAAAGAAAAACAATTAGTATTAGGAACTTGGGTATGAGAGTGCTTATTGCATGTGAATTTTCTGGTGTTGTTCGTGATTCTTTTTATAAGAAAGGTCATGATGTGTGGAGTTGTGATATAATTCCAACTACATCTAAAGGTAATCATATACAAGATGATGTTTTAAATCACTTAAATAAAAATTGGGACTTAATGATTGCTCATCCACCATGTACTTATTTAGCAAGGGCAGGTGCAAGATGGCTATATCCTAATAAGAAATTAAACAATGATAGATATAATAAAGGCATAGAAGCTAAAAATTTTTTTATGAAATTATATAATGCACCGATAAAAAAGATAGCAATAGAAAATCCAACACCACTAAAAATATTTAATCTGCCTAAACATACTATATCCATACAGCCGTATCAATTTGGTCATAATTTTTCAAAGAAAACTTTATTATGGTTAAAGAACTTACCTAGTTTAAAACCTAATAAAGATGAGCCACTTAGAAAACCAAGTAATTATAAACAACTGCTACCCAGTAATACTGGTGGTAAAAAATTTGGAAAAAGATATTCATTTTCTACAGTTGGAATTGATGAATACGCAATTACTTTTAGTGGTATAGCTAATGCAATGGCAGAACAATGGGGGTAAAGTGAATTACAAACAACAACTAGCAGTAGTCGAAGGATTAAGTATACCACCCGATACTGAGATACGACATGATTGTCCTTTCTGTCACAATAAAAATACACTTGTTGTTGATACAACAAATGATACATTAAGATGGCATTGTTTTCATGCGTCCTGTAGTGCTAAGGGTAGGAAAATAACAGAAAAGGGGATGTCTTATGTTAATAAAACTTTTAAATCTACTAGTAAGACACAACTACAAGAGTTTCATTTACCCGATAGTTTTAAATCCGTACATTCAAATGATAAAGCCTTAATGTATTTACATAAAAATAATTGTTGGGAAGCATGTATGTGGGGAAGAGCAGATATTAAATATGATGTTAAACAAGATCGAGTTGTATTCTTAATTAAAAATCCAAAGGATGATACTTACGTTGGTGCTGTAGGTCGTGGTCTTAATGCTCAAGTATATCCTAAGTGGTATATGTACACTGATAAAAATATTCCTTTTAAATGTGGGGAATGTAAAGATGCAGTGATTGTGGAAGATTGTGCTTCCGCCTGTGCAGTATCTAATGTCCTTACAGGTATTGCCATACTAGGAACTTCTTTAGTAGAAAACCACAAGAATTATATAAAACCTTATAGAAAACTATATGTTGCTCTTGATCCCGATGCAACTACAAAGTCGTTTAAGATTGCCAATGAGTTAAGATTCAGTGGATTTCTTAATGTTGAAGTTAAACCCATTAAAGATGATTTAAAATATTTTAGTACAGACGAAATAGAGGAGATGTTTTATGGAGGTAAAGATGAGTGAACATGATATAAATAATTTTACACCTGATGATTTTATTTCTAAAGAAGACGTAGTTAAAATTGTTGATGATGTAAAGAGAGAAGCTGATGCTCTTATGATGAATAAGATTAGTAAGTATGAAAAAGAAATTGCTAATTTAAAAAAAGAATTACAAGAAGTTAAAGATGATAATAAAAAATTAGCACAGCAAGTTGAAGAGAAGGATAAATTAAATGAAATGAGAAAGTCTGGAGTTCTATGATAGAAAAACAAATACTTAAACTGATGTTGAATAAAAAATTCTATACCCGATACAAAGGGAACATATCCCGATCTGTATTTGAAGGAAATTTTGGATCTCTTTACGAAACTATTCAAAAAGCACACGAAAAATATGATAAAGATATTACACTTGGAGAGTTATATTCACTTCATACTTCAGTGTATAATCCCTCATTAACGAGGGCTTCTAAAGAGCAATTCTCTAAGTTACTCGAAGACATAAAAGAAACTGAAGAGCCAAGCGAAAGTATTGCTAAGGATATTGTCCGCATAATGAATGATCGTGAGATTGCTAGGAGAATTGCTGTTGAATCTACTGAAATTTATAATGGTAAGGAAGCAAACTTTAATACTATTTTAGATATAATTGATAAGCATAAAGCTGGATTACCTGATACTAAAATTGATTCTGTCACAACTAATATAAGTGATTTACTTAATGAATTAAATAAGACAACTCAATGGAAGTTTAATATTCCTGTATTAAGAGAGAATGTCTCGGGATTAGGTGCAGGTAATCTAGCTATTTTTTTTGCAAGACCTGAAACAGGAAAGACTGCCTTTTGGGTTAGCCTAGTCGGTGGACGTGGTGGCTTTGCAGAACAGGGTGCAGTAGTTCATGCTTTTATTAATGAAGAACCTGCGGTTAGAACTCAAATGAGATTAATTAATTGTTATACAGGTATGACTAATGCTGAGATTACGGAGAACTTAGATAAGGCTCATGCTGAATGGGAAAAAATAAAACACAATATAACTTTATTAGATACGATTGATTGGACAATTGATGATATTGATAGTCACTGTGAAAAATATAATCCTGATATAGTTGTTATTGATCAACTTGATAAGGTTGGAGTTGATGGATCATTTTCTCGAACCGATGAGAAGTTACGAGCCATCTATTCGGGTACTCGAGAAATTGCAAAGAGAAGAAAGTGTTGTGTTATTGCTATATCACAAGCATCTGCTGATGCCCATAATCGTGCATCTATTTCTTTTGACATGATGGAAAATTCTAAAACAGGTAAAGCTGCGGAAGCTGATTTAATAATTGGAATTGGGAGAAATGTAACTGTTGATCCTACGGATCGAACAAGACACTTATGTATCAGTAAGAATAAAATAACAGGTTATCATGGAGAACCTGATTGTGTATTTGATAAACGTATAAGTAGGTATAGTGCATGATAACAGTAGTTGATGTAGAAACTTCCTTTCAAAAAACACCTAATGGTGGTACTGATCCACTTCCATTTAACCCAAAGAACATACTGGTAAGTGTGGGGATTAATGATGAATATTATTTTACAAACCACAGTGAAAGAGTTGATGAGGGTTGCTATCATAAGATTCAATCCATACTAGATCAGACTACATTATTAATAGGACATAATATTAAATTTGATTTAACTTGGTTATTAGAAGCAGGATTTAAATATGAGGGTCGAGTGTATGATACGATGTTAGGTGAGTATATTTTAAATCGTGGTATTCGTAAGAGTTTAACTTTGGATATGTGTTGTAGAAGACGAAAGATTGGCTCGAAAGATAAAACAATACAGGAATTTCTAGATCGTGGTGTATCATTTGAAAATATACCAGCAGATGTTGTTGAAGAATATGGTAAAATAGATGTCGAAATAACTAGAAAATTATTTGATTCCCAAATGGAAGATTTTAAAATGGAAAAGAATAGAGGACTTCTACGAACCGTAAAAATGACAAATGAATTTCTTATAGTTTTAACAGATATGGAACGTAATGGGATTAATATTAATAACGAAACTTTACTGGATGTAGAAAAACAGTACCGTGCAGAGTTTGCATACTTAAGACAGAAGATTGATAAGATTGTTTATGAAAAGATGGGTGATACTAAAATTAATTTAGCAAGTCCCGAACAATTATCATGGTTAATTTATTCTAAGAAACCTAAAGATAAGAACGAATGGGCTAAAATTTTTAATATCGGAATTGATAAGAGCACAGGTAAGAATAAAAGAAGACCTCGTTATTCTTTCAGTATGTTTAGGGAATTAGTTAAACGTCACACAGATCTTATCTATAAAACAACAGCTTCTCAATGTGAGTCCTGTAAAGGTAAAGGAGTAATACATAAAATTAAAGTTGATGGTACACCGTATAAAAAATATACAAAATGTGCAGTTTGTGATGGTGACGGTTATATTTATAGTAGTATTGCTAAACTTGCAGGGTTTAATTTAAGACCCCGTAGTGTCTATGATGTAGCTGAAGCAGGATTTAGAACAGATAGAATTACATTAAATAAAATGGTTGGTTCTGCTGAAGGTGAACTTAAAGAATTTGTTGAAGCAATCATTAGGCATAATGCTATTGACACTTACTTAAATACTTTTGTTGAGGGAATTAAAAATTTCACGAATGAAAATAGTTTATTACATCCTAAGTTTATGCAAGCCATTACGGCAACTGGACGTTTATCAAGTCGTGATCCTAACTTTCAAAACCAACCTAGAGGTAAGACATTCCCTATAAGAAAAGTTGTAACCTCTCGTTTCGAAGGTGGTAAGATATTAGAAATTGATTTCGCTCAACTAGAATTTAGAACGGCTGTATTCTTAGCCCAAGATAAGCAAGGGATGGAAGATATAAAAAATAAAATAGATGTGCATCAATACACTGCAGATGTTATTGGGGTGTCTAGGCAGGACGCAAAAGCACATACCTTTAAACCATTATATGGCGGTACAACAGGTACAGATGAAGAGAAAAGATATTATAAAAAATTTGCAGAGAAATATAAGGACATTACAGCATGGCATGGAAGATTACAAACAGAAGCCATTGAGTTAAAGCGACTTAAGTTACCTACAGGTAGAGAATATTTATTTCCTTACGCAGAAAGAATGCCTTGGGGAGGATCAAGCTATAGTACACAAATAAAAAACTATCCTGTACAAGGTTTTGCAACAGCAGACATTGTACCATTAGCATGTATAAAAATATATGAACTAATGAAAGAACAAAAGGTAAAGAGTTTACTTATTAACACTGTCCATGATTCTATTGTGGCTGATGTTTATCCTGGTGAAGAAGCTGTAATGAGTAAGATATTTAAACAGGGTACGGCTTCTGTAATACCTGCATTGAAAGAGTATTATGGAATTAATTTTAACGTTCCTCTTGACACAGAACTCAAGATGGGATATAATTGGTTAGATATAAAGGAGGTAAAATATGCAAACTAATCTAATACTTAAAGTAACACGATGGTCTCATAGTAAACCATGGATTGGCACAGAGATGGCAGTAGCAAATTATCAAGAAGCTGAACAGCTTGCTGAAAAATTAAATGATATTGCTAAAGCTAAAGGTGAAGATACTGTAACTTATTATGTTCAAGCTACAAATCTACCAACTGCTGCAGTAAAAGATACTAGTAATGATGACGACATACCATTTTAATAGGAGGCAAATGGAAGTACCAATACTTGATAAAGGTATAGATGATTGGGGCAACGATGAGCAAGAAGAAGCTTATGATAAACTTCAGCAACTTAAGCAAGACTTTGAAGGCACCCCTGCAAAACTCTATATAAATGAAAATGAAGAACTACAAAGTTACCTTATGTGGTTCGCTCGTATGGAAGGGTTGCCCTACGAGATCACTGATGGGGAGACTAAAGTATGTTAGAGTTATTCCTTCAGATTTGTTTAGGAATTCTTATTTTATTATGGGTGTGTGATATATTTTATCCACCTTATGGTAAATAATACTTGACAAATCCCTAAAAATGTGGTATAAGGTAAATCAAAATAAGGAGGCTATATGGAAAAAAATGAAATAGCAAATATAAACAACATGTCCGATGAGCAGATTATGCAAGCCATTGGACAAGACGATGGATCGAGTAGTGGTATTAGTGTACCAAGACTAGGGATCAATCGTTCTCCCGAAGATGACGATGGTAATCAATTACCAGTAGGACATTTGTTCGCCTATGATTCTAGTGTAGGACAAAATGTTTTTGGTAAGCCAGTTACGTTCCGTCCTTTTATCAGTGCGATGCAGTACATGCATTATGATCCTGAAAAAAGTGAGTATGTAAATCGTTCTATTATTTTCAAGAACTGGAAAGAAGAAGCGATTGATATATTAGGTGGAACTAAATGTGGTAAGATTCCATTTAAAGAAAGATCATCTTTAACACCTGAACAATTAGCAGAACAAAGAACTATAAGATGTTATAGATTACTTTATGGTTTGCTATCGTTCAAAGGTAAGAAAGCAAATGGTGAAGACCATGAAGTTGCTAACTTACCTGTACTGTGGAGAGTAACAGGAACAGCATTTGCTCCTGTAGGATCTGCATTAGATCAAGTGAACAAACGTAAGAAACTTATGTTTACAACTACGTTTTCAATTGATTCTAAAAGACAGAAGAAAGGTGGTAATGTATTTTACACACCAGAAATTTCTGTAAATGCAGATGCGAATCTTAAAATGTCTAAAGAAGATATGGAAACTTTAGGTGTATTCCAAGAAATTATTAATAAGGAAAACACTGAAGTAGTCGATCTTTATAAGGCTGCTAAAAAAGGAAAACCAATATCATCAGATACAGATGCGAAGAAAGTAATTGATGAAGTAAGTGATCCGATTAAAACATTATCAGCATAATGACAGATATCCTCTCAAAAGTACAATTGTATCTTGACAAGGTTGCAAAAGAACCTGTCAAAATATCTGACAAAATGGTTGAAGAGTTTGGTGAGGCATGTAAAAGTGCCTTACGCAAACAATTTTCAGAAGAACGTAGAAAAGAATTTAAACCAAGAATGTCAAATATAGGTAGACCTTTGTGCCAATTACAAATGGAAGCAAAGAATGTACAAGGTGAAGGTCAACCTTATAATGTTAAGATGCGAAATACTTTTGGAGATTTGATAGAAGCATTAGCTGTGTTTGTTTTAAAATCAGCAGGAGTTAAATTAGAAGATGAGCAAAAAACTGTTAAGTATAAGTTCAACGGGTCATCAATTGAAGGTAGGCTTGATGTTAAAATTGATAAAAAAGTTTGGGATATTAAGAGTGCGTCACCTTATTCCTTTGAAAAGAAATTTGGTACAGCGGGTGGCTTTGAGGAAGTAGTTAAGGATGATGCCTTTGGCTATGTATCTCAGGGTTATTTATATTCTGAAAGTGAGAAGTTACCTTTTGGTGGATGGATTGTAATTAATAAATCTACAGGTGAGTGGACCGTTTGTGAAACTCCACTTGCCGATGACCAATATAAAGTTAAAGCAATACAAGATGCTAAAGAAAATTTAAAAGCATTAGAAAACAAGGTTCCCTTTAAGAGATGCTTTAATGAAATTGAAGAAACGTATAGAACTAAAAAAACAGGCAATAAAGTTTTGGGCACAATCTGTTCGTTCTGCCCATACAAACTTCCTTGTTGGGGAAGCAAATTGCAGTTGTTACAACAACAGCAATCACAGGGTAAAAACCCGAAATGGGTTTGGTATACTGAAGTAAACAATCCGAGGCAAAATGACAACTACACGAAGTCGTAAAGCTAAAGGTCGTAGACTACAGAACTGGGTGAGAGATAGTTTGAGGGGTCTGTTTCTCGCCCTTACCGATGATGATGTTAAGGTTGCTATCATGGGTGAACGTGGTGCAGATGTTAAGTTATCAAAGAAAGCAAAGAAAGTATTCCCTTATGATATTGAGTGTAAGAATACTGAAGGATGGAAAAAAATTTATGATGCGTATGATCAAGCAAGTTCTCATGGGAATGATCAGCCATTAGTATTTATTAAAATGAATCACAGAGATCCTTTAGCAATTTTAGATGCAAAACATTTTATGAGATTAAATAATGCAGGATTTTTAACTGAACCCGTAATGGTACGATATGAAAAAGATAGAGACAAGTGATATAAATATAGTTTATAATGAAGTTTTTCGTTTAATGACAAGACTTTGTAGAGATCATGCACCTTTATCTGTATGTGGTGTTATGTTAGCACAGGCTTTAAGAATGTATAAGACTCAATTACCTATCGATGATTTTGATTTATTAATAGATGAGATTATGGCAACCATTAAGGAAGATATAAAACCATTTGACGCACCAACATTAAATTGATATGAGTAAGAAGTTTGATTTTTTAAATTCGATTAAAGTTATTATAACACCTTGGGATAAAGGTTTTACTTGTGGTATTTTATTAGACAGTAGAAATAAAATGACCGATGAGCAATACGAATTATGTTCTACTATAGCACGTGGCATGATAAAGCAGGCAACAACAGATCCTCATTCTACTTTTTTAGCAGGTATGAAAGGATTTGCAGATGATCAAAAATATAAAAATACAAATGGAGGTATAAATGAAAAAGCTAAATTAGATGATACGGAAAATATTATTGATTTTTTAAAATACTTACAACGTAAACGAAACAAGGAGTTAAATTAATGGCTACACATTTAGTGATAGGGGATCCCCATTGCAATCCCAAAGCAAGCAATGATAGATTTTTATGGGCAGGAAAAATGGCTCATGATCTAAAACCTGATACCATAATTTGCATGGGAGATTTTGCAAGTATGGATTCTTTATCAAGTTATGATAAAGGAAAGAAATCTTTTGAAGGTAGACGATACCGAAAAGATATTGACCATGCCCATGACGCATTAGAAAAGTTTAACAAAGGTCTCAATGGGAGACGACCAAGAAAGGTCATGCTTCTTGGTAATCATGAAGATAGAATAGATAGGATAATAGATGAAACCCCTGAACTTGATGGAACAATTAGTACAGAAGACCTTAACTTTAAAGAATTTGGCTGGGAGGTCATTCCATACCAAGAACCTATGGTGGTCGATGGTGTCCATTACTGCCACAATTTTCCTACTGGTATTATGGGTAAGCCTATTAGTGGGGACAATGTTGCTCGTTCGCTCTTATTAAAAAATAAAGTATCCTCTACAGTTGGGCATTGTCATATGTTTGATTATTCTATGTGTACAACACCAATGGGTAAGAAAGTAATTGGTTTATCTGCGGGATGTTACTTGCATCATAAAGAAGAATATGCTAGAAGTACTCAACGTATGTGGTGGAGTGGTTTAATAGTTAAACGTAATGTTAAACAAGGTGAATATGATCTTGAAACTATTAAATACAATACTATAAAGAGGAAATATGGTAGAAGATAAAGTAAATTCACCATCACACTACCTTAAAGGTAGAAAAGAAACTATTGAAGTTATTCAAGATGGAATGACCGATGATGAGTACCATGGATACCTTAAAGGTAATGTATTAAAATATGTATCACGTTATAAATTTAAAGGAGAACCATTGGAAGATTTAAAAAAAGCACAGTGGTATTTAAATAGATTAATAAAGGAGGTAGAGTAATGGGTGCAGTAAAACAGGCATTGATTGAAGTTGAAGATTTAGTTTGTGGTTGTCTTCAACAACATAAAACACTAAACCAAACTATTAGAGATCTAAAAGAGATTTATAATAAAGAAGGAAAATTTAATACTTATTTATTAGATGAAGATTTAATAGAGGATAAGTATTATCAGTTTAAAGGCTATTAATATAAGGAGGAAAAGAGAATGGCTAGTAACTCAAAAGACAAACCAACTATACAACAACCCCAAAGAACTTTTTTAATAAGTTCTACACAATTGACAGATATCATGCGATATCTCATGACACGACCCTATGGTGAAGTTGTTAAGTTAATGAATATGCTTGCAACATTAAATAAATTGGATTCAAAAATAGGGGCTGACTTTGTTAAACAACAAGCAGTAGAAACCAATGTCAAAAAATGATATCAGTAAACACACAGGTCTTTTATTTGAACTGAAGATTGGTTTAAATAAAAACAATGCTTTGGTAATAGATTATGGTGGAAAACCTGTAGCTAAAATAAGAGAAGCATTAAAAGAATATAAGTATCATGCAAACTTATGTGCTGCTGTTATCAATCATGCCAATTCTGTTGGTAAAAAACTTGAAGAAGATGTCAAGAAATTGATTCAAACTATTTAATGAATTGTTGGCATTGTAACACAAAATTAATTTGGGGTGGAGACCATGATATTAACGAAGAAAATGAAGATTATTCTATCGTAACTAACTTGTCTTGCCCTAAATGTTATACTTTAGTTGAGGTTTATTATCCATCAAACAAATTAAAAAGGGAATATAAAAATGAATCCAAAACAGATGAGAAAGATTCGCCATAAAGCAAAGGCAATCTTGTTAGCTTGGATAAAAACTGTAATTAAGAAAGATCAACATCATACGATTACCCCTGAGAAATTTTCTATCTTAATTAAGAATCCAAGTTACTATTGGCAAGGGAGAACATTACTTTTACAACCTATGTCTTATCGTGGGATTGTACAAACTTTAAAGAAGCACCCCAACTGGACCTTAGAGGATTTTAAACAAAATGTATAAACCCTTACCTAATTCATTAACTATTAAAACTTCAAAAGTTAATGGGCTAGGTTTGTTTGCTAAAGAAGCAATACCTAAAGCTACTAACTTAGGGATGACTCATATAAGAATAGGGGAAAAAATTATTCGAACTCCCCTCGGTGGATTTATTAATCATGCTAATGATTCTAACTGTATTAAGGTAGAATTATTAATGACTAATCATGATGATCCTGCAGTTAAGTTTGATTATAAGAAGTGGAATCTAATTACAATTAAAGATATTCAACAAGGAGAGGAACTAACATTAACATATACGTTTTATAAAATTTAGAGTTTTGGTCGCTGGAGAAGTTGCCAAAAAAAAAGGCACCCATAAAGGGTGCCCTATGTGTTGCCGAGGGGGAAGTTAATAGCTTCCCTCTTTTTTATTTTATATTATGGTTTTGGTGGATAGTAATTACTTCCTTTCAATAATTCAGTTTCTTTACCTTCAGGTTCTTTTTTTAATCCTAGCTTTTCATACATTTTTGAAAGCCAATCTTTAACTAAAGTTTCACCTTCACCAAGATCAAAAACTCTTTGTGATTCTGAATTCCAATATTGATATTCATCAAATAATTCCTCAAGACTTAAACCTTTTAAACGATTTGATTCAAATGCTTTATCTTTATCGGTGCCATTTGGATACTTTAATCCGCCTGTAGGATCTCCAAACATATTTCCAGTTATTTCTGCTATAAATTTATTTCTTAAATCAGGGCTATAGATTCCTTGCTCTATAGCTGTTTTAGTTTGGTCTTCTAAAGAAGGCGGTTCTTTCACCTCTTCTTTTACAAGATTACCTTCTGTATTTTTTGTATCCATAACTTTTTTTTTGTTAAGAATTTCATTTGTTTGATTCATTAAATCTGCCATTATTTTAACTCCTTATATGTATAATCGTAACTTCCTTCTTCATGTTCATCTGTAATCCATTTAGAAGTATCTTCAACTGACCATGTTTTTGTATTAACTAAACGGTTAATTAAATTCTCTGATGGATCTGCTGCTAGTGATGGATCAAAGGCTCTTAATCTATTATTTGGTTGTATAGCAAAATTACCTTCGTCTAATTGTATAACATGTCCACACTTATGTTGATCAGGTTTTTCTGAATAACCAAAGTTTAATTCATTATAATCCCCAGAACACCAATCAATAGTAAACAAATAAGTTCCTGTTCGTTTAACTTTACGTCTTGAGATGTATTCCATTTTACAACCTGCTAATTGATAGAAAGTTGTAACCCCTACATTGTAGCTAAAGCTATCCCACATCATGAGTTCATTTAAAGGAAGTTCTTTAACTCCTGGTTTAGTACAGAAGGCAGAGATAGGTGCTCGCCACCATAGCCCTCCGTCTTCCATCATGTAATGAAATAAGGGAACTTGTTTAGGTAAAGAACTAAATCCAAATATAACGCAATCAAAGTATTTATCGTGGGAATCTTTTTGATCTCTTAGATAATTACCACGAACATAACATTCAATAATTGGTATATTTGCATTTAGGTAAGCCATTCTTTATAATCCTTGCCGTCATAGATCAATGATTGTTTTCTATTATTATCTTTCGAGTATGAGCAGTGTACCCATCCGCTTGAAGGGTCATCTGAATTATAAAATTCTAATATAAGTTGGTCGTATATTAATTCATTCTTAATGAATTTAGCCAATGTTTTATTATCAACTCCAAACATTTCAAAGTCAGCCGCTTCTCCTTTTGCATGCTGGCTATTTGGGTTGCTGCCTATGGCAAGGCATAGATCTGCTGAACGATAACCTGAGGTAATAACCATAGGTTTACCAAAATGTCTACGTGTAGGTTCTAAAACCTGTAGACATAAATCTGTCAGGCGTTCAATATGCTCTGGCGTAGGAGTATTATCAATACCCTTACGTGTAGCTGTTTGTGATTTTGTTAGTTCTTGTAAATTAAAGTGTCCGCTTAGTCTCATAATTAATCTGTGCTGGGAAATCCCGTAATCAATCTGATTACACGAAATCCCATTTTTAGTTTCCCGAGTTAGATGTAAGGGGATTAGATGTGTTGACTTTAATTTCCTCTAGTTGTAGTTTAAGTAATTCAATTTCTTTTTCTAATACTGCATTTGCTTTTGCATTATTAGATATACCAGAAATATTATCAGAAATCATTTTCTGATTATTACCTATTTGTTGTGCTAGAGGTGTAAGATCAGGACCTGTTGCTTCTGTTAAAGCAGTAAGTTTAGTTTGTATCTCACCATACTTAACAAAGCCACCTCCAATTGCAACAATTGCTGCAATCAAAGCTGCTATTCCTGCAAGCTGATCTTTTAAATTAAATGTACTTTTTTCTTTAGCCATTGTTTAACTCCTTAAGTTCCATTAATATTTTTTGTTTCTTATAATGGATCTCATTTAGTTTCTTTGTCTTAATTTCAAGGGTATCATTCTTAGTATAACTTGCTAACGTTACATTAGAATATATTTTTCTAGAATCAAATATATTTACTTGATCTAAATAAATATCTTTAGGTTTATAGAACTCTACTTTATTATAAGCAACTAAAGAAGCCTGTTCACTTACCATTGCCTCTAACTTAATTAAGTTTTTAATATTTAAGTTCTTGGATAAATCTTTAATCTCTCTATCAATCTTATCCATTACTCTATCAATATTTTTGACGAGAGCTTTTTTCTGTTGTATCTTTTTTTGTTCGGCTTCTTTCTCTGTCGAAACCACGGATGCTGTAGAAGTTTCGCTAGTGGATTTCTCTTCTTGTGTTTCTTCTTCCTCATTGGATTCTTCTACAACTTCTGTAGTTTTTTTACTTACTTCTTTTTTTTCTTGTTTGACTTCTTTCTTTTCTTCTTTGACTTTTGATTCTTTCTTTTCTTCTTTTGTTTCTTTTTCATTTGTTACTGTTTCCTTTTTTGTTTCAGTCGTTTGTATTATTGCGGGTGTTTTGGTTTTAATTGTCTTTTCTTCCTTCGTTGATGAAATCTTTTCTTCTTTAGATACCATTGGTAATGACGCTTGCTGAGTCGTTGGGGGTTCCTCATTTAATTCTTCCGTTACTTCTTCGATAACTTGTTTCTTTATAGTCTCTACCGCTTTTGTTTCTTTTAATTCTACTATTGCTGTTTCCATTTTAACAACAGTTTCTATAGGTGTAGCTGTTGGAGTATAAACTTGAAGTTCAATTTTCTCTTCTTCAAAGGTAAGTTCTACCTGCATACCTTGACTAAGAGATCCTGTCTCTATAAGTTTCTCCTCAACACCACTTTCAATACCAGAAATTACTTCCCAAAGTTCACTCTCATCAAGATTTGTTGTACCTAAGGCTTCGTTGAGTTCTTCAATTTCTGCTGTTGTAAAGACTTCGTATTCGTCTGTTGGAAAAGCTAAGTTTAATTCTGCACCTAATAAGTTAGGACCTCTCGTAATTGTTGTAGTGCTTTCAGATCCATCAATTCCTTTCCAATACCATTCATATGAATTAGCACCAACTCCATTATATATAAGACTATCTGAAAATTTTTGTGAGTTTGTATAATACCCTGCATCATCAGTTCTGGTTGTAGTCATTTCTGCTAAGGTATCTCCACTTGAATTTTTAATTTTAATATGAAGACTATAACTATCTACCGATCCTGCTGAGTCACCACATCTATGTGCTGATCCAGACCACTCACAATTCTGTACAGAAAAATAAGAATCTAAACCTATACCACCATCTAGTTTCTTTTGGTTTGAGGTATGTGAATTATTACTTTCATCTACCCCAGTTAAACCTACTAACGTACCACTAGCAGATACTTTCATATCATGTGATGCTTCTAGTTCTCCTGAGAAAGCTTTACCACAAGCATTACTAACTTGAGTATCACAAGTAATTGTAAAACCATTATGGGTACTATTGTTTGTAAGAGCTACGTTTGAGCTTCCGCTTTGAACACCATCTAAATCAAAGTTATCTAAACTTGATGAGGTATCTCCTGCGTTAGGTAATATATTTTCTATAGTAGCTGTATCATTTTCGTCTGCGAAAGTCGTAAGGGTTAAGACTATCACAAAAAGAATTGAAAGCACAGCCGATTTTATAAAATGCATAAATACCAATTCCTATAAGTATAAGATCCCAAATCATCTAGTATGTAATTCTAATTTAGTTGCTTCTATTTTATTTATTTCAATATCAACGACTTTACGCTTTTTCATACGTTGAATATATGTCTCATAGTCTGGTCTTTCATGGTCATACTTTTTCCATAAAGCCATAGCATCCTTGCCAATTTTACCATCAATAGGACATGGAGTACCTGCATTAATCATAGCCTCAAAGACTCTTTCATCTTGGCATAAGAGAGCTACAGCTCCTACTTTCATACCAAAGTCATATAGGACTTTACTTAATTTAATTCGTTCACAATTTAAATCTCTAAAATGTTTTCCTGCTGATACACCTACTCCGAAAGTTTGTATTCCTGCAGATGCACCTGAACTACATACATCTTGAGACATTGAGCTAAATGATGGGGCACTTGCAGTTGGTGGGGAAGATTTTATATCTGAGTTAGAAGTATTATTTGTTGTTGAAGTACTTGAACTTCCTGATTCATAAGTAGTTGCACCCCCTGTATATCCACCCTCTATAGCTGTATTACTACCCGAAACATTTGTTTGGGTAGAACCTGCAAAAGCATTCACAGTTAAAAATAAAAATAATAAAAAGGTGATGAGGGATTTTTTCATTGTTAGGTTTCACTTTCTGAGTTGGGTATTTCGAAGCAAGCAAATTTAGTAAATAATTCTTCTTTGTTTACTTTTTCTACACCAATATTTTTCATTATTAAACGGGATTCAGTATATCCTGTATCCATACAAGTATACCAATCAGTAAAGGTGTCGTTATATTCTATAGGTGATAAACAATTGTAGTGTACACTGGAACAAATAATTAATATCAATCCTATTTTCATTAGACATTATTTATTACAGTTAAGTTTATCTATTTCAGCAGGTTTTTCTCCATTAAAAAACCATACCCAGCTAGATACTCTCGTACCTTCGTCTGTGTATAAACACTTTGGTCCAACTGAACAAGCACTTAAAGCAAATAACAATGCTAATACTAAGTATATTCTATTCATAAGTTTTATCCTCTTCTCTCTGATTACATTCACAGTTCTCACATTTG
>VTLG01015691.1_pt1 | contig 40113 bp, 56 predicted proteins | sample 4694571 | NCBI WGS metagenome assembly VTLG01 (sample SAMN12604809, study PRJNA352737) | marine metagenome | biome: ENVO:00000447; feature: ENVO:00000209|ENVO:00000569|ENVO:01000036; material: ENVO:00002151; isolation source: viral sequences binned using virsorter ... | reverse complement strand
CCTTCCAACCAAAAATTGGATTTAAGACAAGATATGGTCTTGTTGCTAACCCATTTGCCGAAGGTACAGATCAAGGTCTTGGAAGACTTAAGGTTAACCAGAACCGCTACTACAGACGTGTTCAAATCAAGAACCTCATGTAATTCAGATATTACATATCTTAAGAGAGACCCTTTACGGGTCTCTTTTTTTATGCAATAATATATGAGTCAAGGCATCGCTACCTATGACTGCTCTGGAGTAATCTTTGATGGGTTCTATACCAGGGGCGAAGAACCCATCACTTGCCATCATAGCACAGTGGTAGTGCAGGGCTTTTGTAAAGCCAAGGTCGGTGGTTCAAATCCTCCTGATGGCATTTGTTTACATAAAACGCATTAAGCAATTATTAAATATGTAAATAATTATTCAACTTGAGGGAATTGCATGAGTGTCATTATCTACCTAGATCACATTGAAGAACTAGAGCAAGAGAATGAGGAACTAAAGCAAGAGGTCATGTATCTCAGAACACTATTAGAATATGATTCAAAAACTATTGCCATCCAACGATCCACTATTACACGCAAAGATAGAGAAGTGTAGTTATAACTTAGACAGATCTAAGTTATCGTATCAGTTGCATGAAAATATGTTCCACTATAATGGAGTGGGACTATCAGCAAATCAAATAGGTATAAAAGAACGAGCATTTGTAATGATATCTAACATGGAATTGCAAGAGACAATTACATGTTTTAATCCAAAAATAATAAAAGAATCTAAGAAGATGGTAAGATTAGAGGAAGGGTGTTTGTCCTATCCTGATGTCTTTTTGGATGTTGAAAGACCAGATTATATTGTTGTTAAGTATGAAGATGAAGGTAAAGAAGTACATAAAGTAAAACTAGAAGGATTCATTGCAAGAATATTTTTGCATGAATATGATCACATGGAAGGTATTGACTTTACTGAACGTGCTAAATAGTATTGTAAACTTATGTTACGACCAATGTTCTGTAAGGCAAGGAAGTCTATTAAAGAGTATAGGCAGTTCCAATTAAAGTTTTATAAACGTGCTCAAGAGTCACTTGAGGTTCGTTTAGCAGGAATTTCTGCTGCTATAAATAAATTGGAGGAAATCGTTGCAAAGGATTCAGATGAAACCATCACCGAAGCAAGCACAGGAAATAGTGAAGAACTATGAGAAAGTGGTTGAGCATTTAATCTCTGAGAAGTATGCTATTGATAGAGATAACGCAGATAGCATCATCGAAGGAATGAGTGAAGATTGGTACAACCTTATTATAGAGGGTTAATTTAAGGTTAAAAGCCCTATATATTATCAGATAGTGATCATTATGTTAAACAATAAATGGATAGCAATTAGTTTAGGAACTGTGCTTGGCATAACCCATATTGGTATGATTGGGTTACTTGCCAATAGAAAGACCATGCCTGTAGTAAATCTACCAGTTGGTCCATATACGTCTTATAAAGTAGAAGCAAATAAGGAAGGATATAAGATAGAATATAAAGCGAACGATCCCAAGACGATGCTTGTGGAACGGGATATTAAAAAGAAAGGTGGCTTTCTGGGACTGGGTAACAACATTGTTCGGGTCAGAGAAGAAGTCAAGGTGGATGGGTCTGAGTACTCATCTAACCCAGTGGCAATACAAGGTTCAAAATCCGAAGAGTGTATCGAAGCAATCGGATCAGGAAAGGGAACAGGTAAAATGGTCGGTGCTAGTGTTGGTGCTGCTGTGGCCCCTAGTCTCACTGGGGTTCCCTTCGTTGGTTGGGTTCTTGCTGGAGCTGCTACGATGATGGGTATGGATGCAGGATCTGACATTGGTGGTACAATGGTAGAAAGCATTAATCCAAATTGTGAAGTTGAGGATCTTAAAGATGCATCTTGAAGAAAAAATTGAGACTACTTTAGTAAGGATTAAAGAGTTAGAGTTGCTTATTGAGGCATGGAAAAAACAAATTGAGGCAAAAAAGAATGAATCATCATGAATTGATTATTAAATTATCTACAGTTATTCGTTGTTCTTACAGTTCATTACCTGGAATTCATCCATTACATCTTAGTCCAGAGATGTCAGAGATCTATGGAACTATGGATGAAGAGAAGTTACAGATACATAATGAAGTATATAAGTGTCCAGGTCTTCGTAAGATTCATTTAGAAACTGCTAAGTTGGGATCTTTAGATGTCCTACACTGTGTCTTTTTTCCAGATTCAAATTATGACTTACCAATCTTTGGTGCTGATGTTGTTGCTACTCCTAGAGGAGTTGGGGCTGCTATCGTTGATTTATCACCTGTTGGTGACTTTTCTCCCACCCTTAACGAGAAGTTAAAACGTATAAGCACATCCTTTAATTTTAAAGAAGAGAGAAAACTACCTGAATGGGGAAGTATATTCTCTCCACATTGTAAATTTATTAGACCTATTAATAAGGTAGAAGAATCTCAATTTATTAATGCTGTAGAATCATTCCTTGAAATTTATACCTTAGCGGTTATGGATGCAAAACCAACAGAAGGTGCAGAAGAAAGATTAAGAGCACAGTTGCATTATTGTAATCAGCAGAAGAAGAACGATAAGACTCGTGGTATCCTTGAAAGATGCTTCAGTAAGGAATGGACGGATAGATATATGGATGAAGTCTTGTTTGATGAACCTAAATAGTGAAACTATATTATTAACCTTCGGTGATAGTTGGACTGTAGGTGATGGTGCTGGTTATACAAAAGGTATGACTAAAATACGTTATGAAGAATTATTCAAATGTAATGAAGATATTTGTTGGGAGAAGGGTTGGCGAAAAAAGGTAATAGAACATTTTGATATTGATCATATAAATTTTAGTACCTTTCATAGTACTAATACCTCACAGTTCCAACTTGCTAAAGAATTTTTTATTAGTAAAAGATTCCAAGAGTTGTGTAAAACCAAGAAAAAGATTATTATATTATGGGGTATCACTAGTTTAAAACGTGATAATGGTAATATTAAAAACTTGGAAGTTGATATTCTTCATTGGAACCAATACCTTAAACTGTTAAATAAAGGTATAGAACCAACTATTATTAATTTTTGGTATGATACTTTTAACTCTAAGGATTATGGTATAAAACCATCAAACTTTATAGGTATTAAAAGTAATAAGAGAGACCTCTTATCTCTTATATGTCTCAACTTCAATAAAAATTCTAATGAATTAGGATCTGGTTTTGAATTTGCTGAACATAATAAGTTAGTTGATCCTTATACTTATCATCCCAGAGCAGAGCAACACTCTGTAATTGCTAATTACTTTATTGATTATCTAAAACCTCATATGTAAAATGGCTACTTCAAGAAATCTTTATACCAATCAATTATCTAATAGGAACTTCTTATCCTCTGTAGGATTTAGATTTACTTTGAGTAGAGCTAGGAAGGTATCATTCTTATCAAACTCTGCAAATATACCTGGTTTACAGTTAGGTGTAGCAGAGCAACCAAACTACTTAAAGAACATTGATCTTCCTGGTGATAAAATGTTCTTTGATGATTTTGTTCTTAGGTTTATTGTTGATGAAGATCTAGAGAACTATATGCAAATACAGAACTGGATGCGTGGTTTAGGGTATCCAGAATCGTTGAATGAGATTGATAGACTTCAATGGACTAATAAGCAGAACCAACCAGATGCTAAGTCAATGGACATATATTCTGATGGAACACTACAAGCACTGAACAGTAACCAAAGAGTTCAGTTCCAAGTTCAATTTCAAGATATGTTCCCAATAGCATTGTCAGATTTGGCATTTGATGCTACTAACCCAGACGTTGAATACTTTACAGCAGAGGCAGTTTTCAAGTACACTATATACATGATACAAACACCAGAGGGTAAACGCTTATGATATTTTGGATTGGATTCTTTGTTATGTTCTTCAATGAAGGATTTGTTATGATGAGGCACGTATCACCGTGGTTCGCAAGGAAAAGAGATAGTTTTATTAAAAAGTATGGTGATAATATCTGGTATAGATTCCACGGTACTTTAGATTATGTCTGGATGGGACTTGTAATTTGTGGGTTGATAGTCAACTCTAATAGATTATTCCATCTAGCAGTTTTAGCTACCTTCTGGGCTATGTCATTTGCAATATTCTATGCACCAAGGTGGATAAAGAAGTGGATACAAGATGGAGGATTTGATGGATGACACTTGACCTTGATATGATACAGAAAATGTGGGAGAAAGACTCCAACATTGACCTTGACAATTTACATACAGAGTCTATAAATATTCCTAAATTACATGCTAAATACTATGAGATCTATAATAACATAGTTCTTTTAAAGAAAAAAGCAGAGCAACAGCGTAAGAACACTCGTCATGAGCGGTATGAATACTTTACGGGAAAAGCAGATCCTGAGGTCTACACAGAGAATCCCTTCCCTAAAAAAATTAGAGACAAAGACACACTTCAAAAATACCTAGACGCAGACGAGAGTTTATCTTCAGTTAGTTTAAAGATAGATTATTATGATACTATTTTAAATTATTTGGAAAGTATACTTAGGGTTATTCAGAATAGAACATACCAGATTAAGAATGCTGTTGAATTTATGAAATTCCAAGCAGGTTATGGTTGATGTAGTTATTCATAAGTTAAATGAGGTGCATCTCAAGATAGAGGCTGAACCACATGTTGACTATGAATTAAGAGATCATTTTACATTTGAAGTTCCAAACGCAAAGTTTATGCCACAGTATCGTGGTAGGAATTGGAATGGAGAAATTCATTTATATGATTTACGATCTAAAAGACTTTATGTAGGTCTCTTGGATCGTTTAGTATCTTTCTGTGTTAATAGGGAATATAAATTTAAATTTGAAGATAACAAGTATTATGGATCACCTTTTGAGATAAATGAACATATCTCTAGAGAAGGAGTAAAGGATTATCTAGCATCTATTACTAACCTTAAGGTGAGGGATTATCAGTTGGAAGGAGTATATGATGCTCTAAGGCGGAATAGAAGGCTATTGATATCACCCACTGCCTCTGGCAAATCGCTGATGATCTACGCAATCGTAAGGTATTTTGTAAGTAAGAACCAAAAAATATTGCTAGTTGTTCCAACGACATCTCTTGTAGAGCAGATGTATAAGGATTTTGAAGACTATGGTTGGAATCCTGATTCATATTGTCACCGTATATATTCTGGTAAGGAGAAGAGTAATGAATACCCAGTTACTATTACTACATGGCAATCTATCTATAAATTAGATCGACAGTTCTTTGTAGATTATGATGTAGTAATTGGAGACGAAGCTCATTTATTTAAGAGTAAGTCTTTAATATCTATAATGACAAAGCTAGAACATGCTAAGTATAGGTTTGGATTCACTGGTACTTTAGACGGCACACAGACCCATAAGTGGGTCTTAGAGGGAGTATTTGGTCCTTCCTATAAGGTGACTAGAACTGCTGAGTTGATGGAAAGCGGTCATCTCGCAAAACTCGATATTCAATGTATTGTATTAAAACATCCACCACAAAAATTTGAAGTATTTGAAGATGAAGTTCAATATCTTATAGGTCATGATCAAAGAAATACCTTTATTAAAAATCTAGTTTTAGACTTAAAAGGTAATAGTTTAGTGCTATTCCAAAGAGTTGAAGCACATGGTAAACCTTTGTATGATCTTATTAATGAATCTGTTGTTGGTGATAGAAAAGTCTTCTTTGTTCATGGTGGAGTTGATACTCAAGAGAGAGAAGAAGTACGATATATTGTAGATACGGAAGAGAATGCCGTAATTGTAGCATCATATGGTGTGTTTTCAACAGGTATAAATATTAGAAACCTTCATAATGTAGTTTTTGCTTCCCCATCTAAGTCTAGAATACGCAATCTCCAATCAATTGGTAGAGTTCTTAGGAAGGGTAATAACAAAACTAAAGCGAGACTATATGATATATCTGATGATTGTTCTTACAGGTCGAAGAAGAACTACACGTTAAATCATCTCATTGAAAGAATAAAAATTTACAACGAAGAAAAATTTAATTATGACATCGTAACTGTAAATTTAAAATAGGAGAATATATGGAAGACGATTTTTACGGAACAATTAAACTCAAAAGCGGTGAAGAGATATTCACAAAAGTTGCACCGTGCTTTGAAGAGAATAAAACTATATTGCTTATTACAAATCCTATTACACTTCAAGCCATTAATGGTCCAAGAGGTATGACTGGTTATAAATTAGAACCTTGGTTGAAGACGACTAAAGAAGATATGTTTGTTATTGATATGGATAATGTTATGACTATAAGCGAATCTAAGGATATTGAGATGATTATGATGTATCAAACTTGGGTAAGAGAATCTTCTGAAGAGAGAAAAGACCCTACTGGGATAAGAAAAAAGCTTAATGGTAAGATGGGATATAAAGGTAACGTCGCTGATACCAAAGAGATCTTAGAGAAGCTCTTTGAGAAGGACCAATAAAACCCTTTGAACCTTGACAGGCACATTGTACCCATAATCGGATACCTTGTCAAGTTGTCCTCATCTCTCATAGATGTTATAATTACTTCAACACAAGGAAATTCGTATGGCTGGTGTAACTAAAAGGAAAAGGTCTATTCATTATGTCAATAATAAGGAATTTCTTGCTGCCTTAATTTTATATAAAAAGGATGTTGCTGAAGCAGAGGAATTGGGTAAACCTAAGCCTAGGATTACCAATTACCTCGGTGAATGTTTTTTAAAGATAGCAACTCATTTATCTTTTAAACCAAATTTTGTTAATTACATCTTTAAGGATGACATGATCTCTGATGGAATCGAAAATTGCGTTCAGTACATACATAATTTTAATCCTGAGAAATCCCAAAATCCTTTTGCTTACTTTACGCAGATTATTCATTATGCGTTTTTACGTAGGATACAAAAAGAAAAGAAGCAGTTAGAAATTAAAAACAAAATTATTGAGAAGAATGGTTATGAAGAAGTCTTTCATGACGATAGTCTCACTGACGGGGGGAACTATTCCGACTATAATAGTATAAAAGATTCTATTCATTCCAAGACTCGGTATCAATGAAGGTAGCAATAATAACCGATCAACATTTTGGTGCTCGTAAGAATTCCAATCTGTTCCACGAATATTTTCTAAAATTTTATAACAATATATTTTTTCCAGAGTTGGAATCTCGTGGAATTGATACTATAATAGATATGGGAGATACCTTTGATAATAGGAAGGGTATAGACTTTGCTGCTCTGAAATGGGCAAAAGATAATTATTATGATAGACTTACATCCTATACTATCCATACTATTGTTGGTAATCATACTGCTTATTATAAGAATACCAACGAAGTAAATGCGATAGATTTACTACTTAGAGAGTATCCTAATATAACTTGTTATTCTGATACAACAGAAGTTAAGATTGGTAGGTTAAAGAGTTTAATGGTTCCTTGGATTTGCAAGGAGAATGAAGATGAGACTTTTAAACGGATTAAAACATCTAAAGCAAAAGTTGTCTTTGGTCATTTAGAACTGAATGGATTCACTGCTACTCGTGGACATGTTATGATGAATGGATATGAGACTGATACTTATGATAAGTTTGCAAAAGTGTTTAGTGGTCATTATCATACAAGATCTACTGATGGAAAAATATATTACTTAGGTAATCCTTATGAGATGTTTGCTAATGATACTGGAGATAGTAGAGGATTCCATATATTTGATACAGAAACTTTAGAGACTGAAGAGATTCGTAACCCATATAGAATATTTTATAATGTCTATTATGAGGATGATAACGCACAGACATTTGATGCTAGACATTATACAGATAAGATAGTAAAATTGTTTGTAAAGAAGAAAACCTATCCTAAAAAATTTGAGAAGTTTGTAGATAAACTTTATGCTGCTAATATTGCAGAGTTAAGGATTGTAGAGAACTTCAATGATATAAACGATACGGTTGATGATACTGATATTGAATCTGAGGATACTATATCACTATTAAATAGGTATGTAGAAGAAACTGAGACTACTTTAAACAAGTCACAAATTCAGGGTCTTATACAAGAAATCTATAGGGAGGCATGTGAATTAGTATAATGTACATACTTACCCTAGAAGGTCGTGAAGACCAAGGAGCGTACTCTGTTACAAATGAACAAGGACGGCAAGTTCTTTATCTTTTTGAAGAGGAGGATGATTGTGATCGGTTTGCTATGATGTTAGAGGAGAGGGATAACCATCCTGAGTTAAATGTCTTAGAAGTTGATGACAATCTAATTGTTAAAACTTGCCAGTTGCATGGATATGAGTATGCAATAATTACTGGTAATGATCTTGTGATACCACCTGAGAATGATAACATTTAAAAAACTTCGATATAAAAATTTTCTGAGTACGGGCAATCAATTTACTGAGATTGTATTTGATAAAAACTCATTTAATACTTTAGTTGTTGGGAATAATGGTGCTGGTAAAAGTACTATTCTCGATGCTTTAACATTTTCATTATTTGGTAAATCTTATAGGGGTGTAAGTAAGAGTCAGTTAATTAATAGTGTTAATGAAAAAGGGACAGAGGTTGAGATTGAGTTTGAGATTGGTACAGTTCAATGGAAGGTTGTAAGATGTATTAAACCAAATAAGTTTAATATTTTTAAGAATGATGAGATATTGAATCAAGATGCTCATGCAAATGCACAGCAGACTTGGTTAGAGAATGTAGTTCTTAAGATGAATTACAAGTCATTTACACAGATTGTTATTCTTGGTAGTAGCAATTTTGTTCCTTTTATGCAACTGAGTGCTTCTAATAGAAGAGAGGTTATTGAGGATTTACTTGATATTAAAATATTCTCTCAGATGAATTCTGTTCTCAAGGATAAGACTAAAATAGTTAAGGATGAGATTAAACAGTTAGAATATAAATTGATGACTTTGGAGGAGAAGTATGAGATGCAGCAATCTTTTATGAATGAGATTGAAGCATTAAGTAAGAAGGATATTAGTAATAAAAAGAAGTCTATTAAGCAACTTAATAAAGAACAGGAAAATCTACTAGAAGAAGAAAAGGAACTTCAAAAGTCTTTAGAATCTAAGAATAATGAGTTAGAATCTTTTAGAGGATCAAGACAAAAACTTCGTAAGTTAGGAAACCTTAAAGGAAAAATTACTGAAAAAGTAACGACCATTACTAAAGAACATAAGTTCTTCACAGATAATGTAACATGCCCTACATGTACCCAATCAATTGAGGAGGAGTTCAGAATAAATAAAATCAAGGACTCCCAAAATAAGGCAAAAGAGTTGCAATCGGGTTATAAAGAACTCGAAGAGGCAATTAAAGAGGAAGAGTTGAGGGAGTCCTCTTTTATTAATATATCCGACGAGGTAACTAATCTAACGCATGGCATTTCTCAAGTTAATACCAAAGTCTCTGGATTCCAAAAGCAAGTCAGAGATCTGGAACAGGAAATTCAAACTCTTACCACTCAACTTGAAGACAGAAATACTGAAAATGAAAAGTTAGCAAATTTTAAAAATCAATTTGAGATTGCCACGGCAGATGCGGATTCTAGAAAAGATGATATAATAAGGTACAACTTTATATTTGATCTCCTGAAGGATGGTGGTGTTAAAACCAAAATCATTAGGAAGTATCTGCCTCTAATCAATCAGCAGGTAAACCGTTATCTTCAGATGATGGACTTCTACATTAACTTCTCATTAGATGAGGAATTTAATGAGTCTATCAAATCTCCTATACATGAGGACTTCTCATATTCTTCTTTTAGTGAAGGTGAGAAGATGAGGATTGACTTGGCACTTTTGTTTACGTGGAGAGAAGTTGCTAAAATAAAGAACTCGTTGAATTGCAACCTCATCATTTTTGATGAGACATTTGATTCTTCTCTCGATGGGTTCGGCACAGACGAATTCCTTCGGATCATTCGGTTTGTGGTAGAGAAGGCAAATATTTTTGTAATCTCTCATAAGGAGGGTTTACAAGATAAATTCTCAAACGTTATTCGATTTGAAAAAATTAAAGGATTTAGTAGGATGAAATCATGACAAGATCATTAGTAACTGGAGGAGCAGGATTCATAGGATCAAACCTCGTAGATAAACTCCTTGCAGAAGGGCATGAGGTAGTTGTAATTGACAATGAGTATTCTGATGCTCATGATCAGTTCTACTGGAATGATAGAGCAGAGAACCATAAGTTTGATATCTGCGATTATGAGAATACACGACCATTGTATGATGGTATTGATTATGTATTCCATATTGCAGCAGAAGCAAGAATTCAACCAGCAGTTGAGAATCCTATAAGAGCAGTTCAGATTAATTGTGTAGGTACTACAACGGTCTTACAATGTGCTAGAGAAGCAGGTGTGAAGAAGTTAATGTATTCATCTACATCATCTGCTTATGGTATGAATAAGACACCAAATTCTGAGATGCAACCAGAAGATTGTTTAAATCCTTATTCAGTATCTAAGGTTGCTGGTGAGAAGTTGTGTAAGATGTATACAGATCTATTTGGTCTTAAGACAGTTATCTTTAGATATTTTAATGTCTATGGTGAGCGTCAACCAATAAGAGGACAGTATGCTCCTGTTGTTGGTATCTTCTTACGTCAAAGAGCAGCAGGTGAGAAGTTAACTGTTGTTGGTGATGGTGAACAACGTAGAGATTTTACACATGTTTCTGATGTAGTTCATGCAAATTATCTTGCTGCTGTTACTGATATTAAAGATGAGGATTATGGAGAAGTTTATAATGTAGGTAATGGTACAAACTATTCTGTTAATCAAGTTGCAAGAATGGTTACATGCCTAGATAATAGGATTACATATATTCCAGAGAGACCTGGTGAAGCAAGAGAAACACTTGCTCAGAATACTTTACTTCGGTTAATCTTTGGTTGGAGACCAACTGTAGATCTGGAGGATTGGATCAATGGACAAACCCTATGATGATTCCAATTGGAGAGAAGATTATAAAGCATATACTTCTAGTAGGTATGAGTTAGATCTTCTTGAGAATGGTCCTAGGAGTCTTGCTCAATCTTGGATGATGGGTGCATTGCACAACAAATGGAAGAAGATTCATGGTATAGTAGAACCTGAACCTCCTGATTGTTCATCCAATCTTAAGGACTCACTTAAAAAGTTCGATGAAATTACCTAACTGGCAGCACAATTCGGGCAAAGAACCGAAGCGAACGCTTAAACCTCAAGCGTTGCGTAGTGCAAGAGAAAGACGTAGACAGTTAAAAAAGCGTCTACTAAACACCTCTTCCCCACGGAAGGGGTTTTATAATGTGTATAACAAGTTAAAAAGTCTATGTCTGTCAATTTAGAAATCAAAGGAACTCTAGCAAAATTACTTGCTACAGAAGATTTAATCATCGAGAATAAACAAGTAGAGACAGCATGCTTTAATGTACAGACTCGTGTATTAACACTTCCTATGTGGGAAAGAGCAGATGAGATTGTTTATGATATGTTGGTTGGTCATGAAGTAGGACATGCACTATTCACACCTAATAGAGATCCAAAAAAAGGTATTCCTCAGTCATTTATTAATGTTACAGAAGATGCTCGTATTGAGAAGTTAATGAAGCGTAAGTATCTTGGACTTGGAAGGACTTTTTATAATGCATATCAAACAATGTTCCAAGATGATTTCTTTGAATTGGATGGTGAAGATATTGATGCACTTAGTCTTGCTGATAAAATAAATCTACACTATAAAGTTGGTGCATTTTTAGCAATATCCTTTAACGAAGAAGAGCAAAAGATTGTTGATCTTGTTGGTGATGCTGAGACTTTTGAAGATGCAGAAGATGCAGCAGAGATTCTATACAAGTATTGTAAAGATCATCATGAAGATACTGAAGATGAAAGTGAGAAAATAAGTATAGAATCAATGTCTCTTGAAGCAGAGATTGAAAAGAATGAAATGGAGAAGGAAGAAAAGACAGGTGATTCTATAGAAAATAAAGATGAAAATGAGCAAGGGGAAGGAGATGCAAAAGAAGGTCGTCCTGACTTAGGTACAGATGATACAGAGTATCCTTTAGAAGATCTTAGTGAAGGTAGAGGAAAGGAATCAGATCAAAAACCAAAAGAAAAAGAAACAGAAGAGTTAACATTGGAACAACAAAGTAGTGGTGCTTCTTTACAAAATACTGAAGGGGAACCACGAGTTCAAACTGATGATATGTTAAAGCAAAAGATTAGAGATCTTATATCAAATGATTCAATGCCCAATGAGTATCTTGAATTACCTGATGTAAATCTTGATACTATTATTAATTCTAATGAAGAAGTTCATTCTTATATCAAGAAGGAATGGGCAGTCTGGGCAGAAGCAGTAAAAAGAGAAGATGAAGAGATGGGTAGAAGTCCAAGAGAAAGTTATTTTAGAAATCAACATTTAACCTTTGAATCTGTAGATAATGACTTTATAAAATTAAAGAAGAATTCACAAAAAGCAGTTAACTATCTCGTTAAAGAATTTGAGATGAAGAAGGCAGCATCTGCATATGCTCGTGCTGCTACCTCTAAGACTGGTGTATTAGATACAGGTAAACTTCACACATATAAGTTTAATGATGATCTATTCAAGAAGGTTACAACATTCCAAGAAGGTCAAAGTCATGGATTAATATTCATACTTGATTGGTCTGGATCTATGAATACTGTTATGAAAGATACTATAAAGCAATTATACAATTTAATATGGTTCTGTAAAAAGGTTAATATTCCATTCAAGGTATATGCTTTTACATATGAGTACAATCGTCTTGAGTATGATCCTATTACTCATAGACCAATAGAGGTTCCATCTCATTACACTCCAGAAGAGGGACAACTTGTAGTTGAGGATAGATTTAGTTTGATGGAGTTCTTTACAAGCAATAGTCGTCCTAAGGAATTAGAAGAACAGATGAAAAATATTTGGAGAATTGCTTGTGCATTTAGAGATTATGGAACATACCCAATTCCACCTAGGATGAATCTATCTGGAACACCATTAAATGAGACTGTAATTGCTCTTAATAAAATTATCCCAGTATTCCAAAAAGAGTGTGGAATGGAGAAGGTACAATGTGTGATTTTGACTGACGGTGAGACACATCATTTACCACGTCATAAGGTAGTTGAACGTCCTTGGGAGAAGGAACCATTTATGGGGCAAAATAATGTTAATCCTCATAGAGATTATCTTCGCAATCGTAAGACTGGTAGAACTTATAAGGTTCCACCTCGTTACCATGAGTTTACCCAACTCTTACTTAAGTATGTTAATGATATCCATACTGACGTTAACTTTATTGGTATTAGAGTTATGCCTAATAGAGATGCTAGTTACTTTATTAATCGCTATTGTGGTTATGATGGTGAAGACTTTGATAAGGCAAAAAAACAATGGAAGAAATTTAAGAGTTGTTCTCTTCCAGTAGATGGATATAAAAAATATATTGGAATGTCAAATGGTGTTATGGCATCAGATGATATGGAATATGTTGTTCCAGAAGAAGCAACAAAGTCTCAATTAAAGAGTTATTTCAACCGTTCTCTTAAGGATAAGCAACTAAATAAAAAGGTACTTAGTGAGTTTGTAGAACTCATCGCATAATGCTTACTAGACAGGAATGGGATATGATTGCTAGGTGTGTGCATAGTCATCCACCTAGCATTACTACTGAAGAGGCAAACGACCTTATAAAAAAACTATCTGAGACAGTTGAAAAACTGGAACAGTTAAAAGGGTTAAGTATTAAATAGCGTATATAATATAATTACTGAACAACATTACATTATGGCCTTTGAAATTAAAATGACTAAAGAACAAGTCATTGATGGTTTAAAAACCGATTATGGTACAGAGATTACCACTAACGACATTAAAGTATTTTGCGTTAAGAATGATATTGGTTATCAAACTGTCACCAAAAAAATTCAAGAATTTAAAGTTACCAAAGGCAAATGGAATTTGGAAGTAACTACTCAAGTTGTTGAAGATCTAAATCAATCTTATCAAGCACCAGCAGCAATGCCAGCAGTCGAGCAAAATTTAATCCCTGATAAGGATGCTACATTTGTTAAATTTGGACCTTTTACAGATGTTAAGAAAATCATTGGTTCTAAATTATTCTACCCATCTTTTATTACTGGACTATCTGGTAATGGTAAGACCTTTAGTGTAGAACAAGCATGTGCTCAATTAAATAGGGAGTTAATTCGTGTCAACATCACAATCGAAACGGACGAAGATGATCTCATTGGTGGTTTCCGTCTTATTAATGGCAGTACTGTTTGGCACAACGGTCCTGTTATCGAAGCACTACAAAGAGGGGCAGTCTTGCTTTTGGACGAAGTTGATCTTGCCTCTAACAAGATCTTGTGCCTCCAGTCAGTCTTAGAAGGTAAAGGAGTATTTGTTAAAAAGATTGGTACGTTTGTAAAACCTGCTCATGGATTTAACGTAATCGCTACTGCTAATACCAAAGGTAAGGGATCTGAGGATGGAAGGTTCATTGGAACTAATGTTCTTAATGAAGCATTCTTAGAAAGATTCTGTGTAACCTTTGAGCAGCAGTATCCTAATCCTATTACTGAGCATAAGATCCTTACTGCAAAGGCAGTAGAGGTTGGTATTCAACTATTAGATAACAGAGAACCTTGTGAGAACACAGTATTCTGTAAGAGACTAGTAGATTGGGCAGACATCATTCGTAAGACATTCTATGATGGTGGTATTGATGAAGTTATCTCAACTCGTCGCTTGACACACATCATAAGAGCGTATAGTATCTTTAATAACAAAGAGAAAGCAATCAAGATGTGTCTTAATAGGTTTGATGATGAGACCAAGCAGTCCTTCATGGAACTCTATGATAAAGTTGATCCTGATTTTGTACCAGCAGAAGATGGACAAGAAGAGGAATCCTTGGTATAATATTAGGAGAAAAGTATGACTTCTACTATGGGTGACGAGAATAGAGTGACATCTCAAGAGAGTGATGAGTATGATCCAAAACCTGAATCAACTACCATCACTCCTCAAGAGAGTGATGAGTATGATCTAATTAATCCTGAACCAAAGCATTCTAAGTATTGGTATGATTACAATAGGAATGATCCTGATAGACCAAATCCATTCCCTACTGATCCTCTAGCAGATAATGATGATCAAATAGCACATCATATTAATGCAACAGATGAAGATTTGTTTGCAAGTATGGATGGAGTTGACTTTAGTCTTGGTGGAACCAATCACTATGCTAGTGCAGTTGACTTCCAAGTAGAGAATATGGTTGGTGCAGCAGAAGAGATTAAAATTGATACTGGTATTGGTTCTGATGTTGTTACTTTTGGAGCAGTACCAGATTGGTCTCCAGATACTATAACATTTGCTGATGCTCATGATCCAAAACCTACACCAGATCTAAGTTTTAAGTCTCATAAGTACCAAGAAGATAAAGGTATTGCAGACCTTAAAGATTATGTCTCCTCTACTTATAGAGGACATTACACGAATAAAAATTCGGATACTCAAACTCTTGATCTTATTCACTCTGTAGGTGATGCAGAATCATTCTGTCGTTCTAATGCACTTAAGTATTTGAGTCGCTATGATAAGAAGGGGACTGCAAAGCAAGACATCCTAAAAGCAATGCATTATTGCTTACTCCTTTATTACTTTAGTGGCAACACTAAAGAACCTGATTATACTAATACTCGTTATGAAACTTTCTGATAAAACTGTTAATTTACTCAAGAATTTTAGCAACATCAATCAATCTATTCTTTTTAAAGAGGGTAGTAAACTTCGCACTATTTCTGTAATGAAGAATATTCTTGCAGAAGCAGAAGTCAATGAATCATTTCCAAAAGATTTTGGAATTTATGATTTGAATCAATTCCTTAATGGTATGGGATTACATCAGAATCCAGATTTGGATTTTGAGAATGAAGGTCATGTTGTTATCAAAGAAGGTAGGATGAGATCCAAATACTTCTTTGCTGATCCTAGTGTAATAGTTACACCTCCAGATAAGAATTTAGATCTTCCTAGTGAGGATGTATCTTTTGAATTAAATACACAACAGTTAGATCGTTTGCTTAAAGCAGCAGGGATTTATCAGTTACCTGATTTATCTGTTATTGGTAAAGCAGGTGTGGTTAAGATTCTTGTACGAGATAAAAAGAATGATACTTCTAATGACTTTGCTATTACAGTTGGTGAGACAGACAAAGAGTTTGTATTTAACTTTAAAGTAGAGAACATTAAGATCATACCTGGTACTTATGATGTTGTTGTATCTCAAAAACTATTGTCTAGGTTTAAGTGTAAGGATTATGAACTTACATACTTTATTGCACTAGAACCAGATTCATCCTTCCAATAATGAGAAATACTATCCTCTATGGGGATTGTAGAGAGACCTTAAAACAATTTGCGTCTCACACCGATAAGGCGAGGATGTGTGTAACATCACCGCCTTATTATGGTCTTAGGGATTATGGTGGAGAAGAGAATCAAATAGGTCAAGAACAATCACCTGAAGAATTTATACAAAACTTAGTTGAAGTTTTTAGTCTGGTAAGAGATTGCCTAACTGATGATGGTACACTATGGGTTAACATAGGTGATAGTTATTACAACTATAGACCTGGTAAAGGGCAATCATATCCTAAGCAGTCGGTAAGTAAAACTAAACAAGATTTACCAGATAAGTGTAATAAGCGTGGTAATAAATTAGAAGGATTAAAGGAGAAGGATTTAATTGGTATTCCTTGGATGCTTGCCTTTGCTCTTAGAGCAGATGGGTGGTATCTACGTCAGGATATTATATGGCATAAACCAAATCCTATGCCAGAGTCGGTAAGAGATAGATGTACTAAATCTCATGAATATATCTTCTTACTAAGCAAGAATAAAAAATACTATTATGACAACGAAGCAATTAAAGAACCAGCAAAAGACTGGGGAACTAGGGATAGGACAAACGGAAAGTACCACAACAAAGGAACAGGATTATCACCACATACAGGTCTTACAAAATCATATCGAACAAAGAATAAAAGATCTGTCTGGAAGGTAACTAACAAACCATATAAAGGTGCTCACTTTGCAGTGTATCCACCTGATCTTATTGAACCATGTATAAAGGCAGGTAGTAGGTCTGGGGATATTATATTAGATCCATTTATGGGATCTGGTACAACTGCTAGGGTTGCAAGGTCTCTAAATAGGGATTATGTTGGGTGTGAACTACATGAAGAGTACCGCAACTTAATTGAAATACCATCATTAGATGGATTAATAGAAAAAAATGATTAAATTATGGAGGGTATGGAAGTATGCCTTGGGAAGTTTCTCGGATACTAAAACTGCAAAGTACGATAATGCAGTCTGCGTTATTAGGAGTATTATCTTTGTTAGTTATCTTGTTACTAATTGCTTTATTACTGCTGGTGTAATTCGACACTGGAACCCAAATGACAATGTACAAAGTATGCGGATTAGATGATTCTTATCCTAAGAACATCACTTTTGAAAATAAATATGATGATTGGACTGCTGCTCAAGATAAGGCTGTGCAATTACTTGAAGATGGTGTACAATGGGTTCAGATCCTTATTGGGGATGATGGCGATTGGGGAATGCTCCAAGAGTTAAATCTAGAGAGAGGTATTACTGATAACACCTTTAGTACTTGGACTCTAGCACCTTATTATGTGAGATTGAGAAATTATGAGGGATGAATTCCTTTGGGTTGAAAAATATCGACCCAAGACTATTGAAGAATGTATCCTTCCAGAAGCAACCAAGAAAACTTTTCTTGAGTTTTTGGAAGCGGGTGAAGTACCTAATTTACTTTTATCTGGCCCTGCTGGGTGTGGTAAAACTACAGTTGCGAAGGCACTGTGCAATCAATTGGGAGTAGACTTCTATGTCATTAACGGATCAGACGAGGGACGATTCCTCGATACGGTACGTAACAATGCAAAAAACTTTGCATCTACTGTATCGTTGTCTTCGGAGGCGAAGCACAAGGTCATCATCATTGACGAGGCAGATAACACAACATCCGATGTACAACTCTTACTTAGAGCAAGTATCGAAGAATTCTCAAACAACTGTAGATTCATCTTTACCTGCAACTACAAGAACAAAATCATTGAACCCCTCCATTCAAGATGCTCCGTCATCGAGTTCTCAATCACAGGAAAACAAAAACCAGCAATCGCTGGACAATTCTTCAAACGACTTGTATCCATCTTGGACGACGAGCGGATTGAAGCTGATAAGAAAGTCCTCGCAGAACTCATCAATAAACACTTCCCCGATTGGAGAAGAGTCCTCAATGAATGTCAACGATATTCCGTTGGAGGAAAAATAGATTCTGCAATTCTTGCAACCTTTGGGGATGTAAGAACTGAGGATTTAGTAAAAAACTTAAAGGTTAAGAATTTTACGGAAGTCCGTAAATGGGTAGTCCAGAATCTGGATAATGATCCTGCTCTTATCCTTAGGAGAATCTACGATTGTATGTACGGTTCTCTAGTACCAAGCAGCATACCTGCAGCCGTGCTGATTATTGCAAAGTATCAATATCAGATAGCGTTTGTTGCTGATCAAGAGATCAATCTTTTAGCGGCTTTAACTGAACTAATGTGTGAATGCGAATTCAAATGACTGAAGCAAGACCAAGAAATGAAATGAACGTAAAGATCGTTCGTTTAAGTACATCTGAAGATGTTATAGCAGATGTGGTAGATGTTAATGATTCTACTGTAACCTTCCGTGGTGCAATTGTTGCTGTCCCAACTAAGGATGGTAATATTGGATTTGCCTCATGGTGTCCTCTTCTCAGTAGTCCTGTAGAGGATATTACTGTTAAACAGGAACATGTAATTTATGTTGCTGATCCTGCAGAACAAGTAGTGGATCATTACAAGAATCAATTTAGTAAGATTGTTCAACCAGATACTATACAAGACGGTATTATTGTTCCCTAATGATTGACATTAACCTTTGTGATTTGAGTAATTTCTTTGGATGTGTTCAGGCAACTAATACTCCAGAGTTAAAAACCAATGCCTTCCGTCCTCTTAGGACTTATCTCCAAGAGAAGTCTTTTGAAAAGTGGTCTGGTAATCAACTAACATATGTTGGAGACCATGAAGATGGTAAGGATTTTTATGACACCAATGGTGTTCCTTATGAAATGAAAGGTAGTCTTGGACTTTTTAATAAGAATGGTTCTTGTAAGAGAGTTGTTCTCATTAATAAAAGACCAGGTCAAAAGAAGAACAATGAACTAAAAAGAGAGGATCTCAAAAAGACATTTGAGTATATGCTTTTGGTAGATACTAAAAAGATGTCTATAGGTGTTACTACATGGGATATTGTATACTCTAGATCGGAGTGTGACGGTGCGGGTGCAACGTTTAAACTTCTGGAAGGAGATTATACAATGCTTGCTGAAGGAATTGAACCTAGTGATAAGGAGATAACTGCTAGAGAACTTTTAAATTCTCTAGAGACTATTCTCTAAATAATTATAGAAGAATTTTTATTATGCCATTACACCAACACAAAAAAGATCAGGTGTTTAATCTTAAAGGATCTGATAAATTATTAAAAACACCTTTAAGATATCCTGGTGGCAAGTCTCGTGCTTGTGCTAAGATGGATAATTTTTTACCTAACTTGGATCAGGGTAGTAGGTATAAACAGTATCGTGAACCATTTCTTGGTGGAGGATCTTTTGCTCTTCATATTACAAAGAAGTATCCACATCTAGAGATTTGGGTTAATGATGCATATGAACCTCTTGCTAACTTCTGGCAACAGTTGAAAGCAGATGGTGCAGAAATGAAAAAGAGATTAGTTAAACTTAAAAATGCTAATAAGACTGAGGAAAAGGCAAAGGAATTATTTTTAAAAGCAAAGGAGGATTTGTATGACAAAGAAGCTACCCCCTTGGACAGGGCAATTAATTTTTATATTATCAATAAGTGCTCTTTTAGTGGTTTGTCTGAGTCCTCGTCCTTCAGTGCTCAGGCAAGCAAATCCAACTTTACCCTTGCTGGAATTAAAAGATTAGATGATTATCAAGAACTAATTAAGTTTTGGAGAATAACTAATAAGGATTATAAAGAGTTAATGTTTGAAGGTGGTGATTGTTTTATGTACTTAGATCCTCCTTATGATATTAAGGATAACTTATATGGTAAGAAGGGTGGAATGCATAAGAATTTTGATCATGATGAGTTTGCTGATGTATGTTGTAGAACTACTGCTCATCAATTAATATCTTACAATAGTAGTGAGTTGGTTAAGAGTCGGTTTGATAATGAATGGCAAGCACAAGAGTATGATCTAACATATACTATGAGATCTACTAATGATTATAAAGAAGATCAGAAGAAAAGAAAAGAACTTCTTTTATTCAATTATGAACGTGGACTGATATCTATTCTACAGGAACAAAAGGGACAAGAAGAGATACAGTGGAAGAAAGAAGCAGAGTCAAAATCTGCAATTCCAATTTCTCCTAAAACTTTTGCTGAAGCAGAAACCCTTATTCAATCGGAGATTGAGTAATGAATTGTTGGCACTGTAATACTGAACTGATCTGGGGATCAGATTTTGATGGTGAAGACTATGGGTGTGAAGACATTGCTATAGTTACTAATCTATCATGTCCAAAATGTCATTCTACTGTAGAAGTTTATTTGCCAAAGGACACTGAACAATGAAAAGTAAGTTAGTTACTATAGGCTTTGTATTAACTTTGGTGTGGGGAATCTTAATAGGATTACCAAGTATTGCTGGTGCAAATCACTTACCTCAGATGTATGTGCAAGTACCTCAATGGTCTGATGACTGGGCAGTGTGTGCAGTTGATATACCTGACGCTAAATGTCATTGGTATGTTGTGTCACCTGATAATACATTTGGTGAAGGTTTTGATTGGGAGAATGCACCTTGGTTTGATGCTAATGGATTAAATGATGTACCATCAATACAAATAAAAACTGCTGTACAAAAATTACAAGAACAATGAAATGTAGAGTACAATTATACGTTGCTGGACAACTCTTTAATGAAGATGTCCATGCAAAAGATTATCAAGAGGCAAAGAAAGTTGCCTTAGCACGTAATCCTAACGCTACAGTCGTTAGTGTCACCGCAATTATGGAATCATTTTAACAATGAAAACTGAATTGAAGGAATGGTTAAATTCAATTAACCAAACCAAGGAGAATCTTACAGAAGATCCTAATGCGATTAAAGATTATCCTCCTTATATTATTAACAAATGCTTATCTGCACACCTAGATTGCATACTCTTTGCTAATGAAATGAACAAATATCCTGCTTTAGATAGGGATATGCAATATAATTTTTATCTAAATAGTCTCAGGAAACGGAAGAGATTCTCTCCGTGGATGCGAAAAGATAAGATTAGTAACCTTGACCTTGTTAAACAATACTATGGATATAGTAATGAAAAAGCAATGCAAGCGTTGAATATTTTATCAAAGCAACAACTCGAATTTATTAAACAACGACTTGACATTGGAGGAGTGGCGTGACTACTAGCACTATTGAACCACAAGTTAACTGGAAGCCTGAGATGATGGTGGAGGTTATGCTTAACGAACCAGATGATTTCTTAAAAGTCCGTGAGACTTTAACAAGAATTGGAGTAGCATCTAGGAAAGAGAAAAAGTTATATCAATCTTGCCACATTCTTCATAAGCAAGGTAGATATTATATTACTCACTTCAAAGAATTATTTGCATTAGATGGCAAGCATGCCAATCTTACTGTTAACGATGTTCAGCGTCGGAATCGTATCGCTCGCTTGCTTTCTGATTGGGGATTGATATCTGTAGTTAATGCAGAGTCTATAGTAGATGTTGCACCTTTGAATCAAATTAAGGTGTTGGCATACAAAGATAAGAACGATTGGATCCTGGAACAAAAATATAACATCGGTTCTAAGAAAAAAGTGGAGGCTTCTGAATAGATAGGTTATAATACTTTTATCTAATCATAAGATATGTCTCTACTTAATAATGGTATCAATGATCGTCTTTACTACACGCTAGGTAAAAGACCAGACAATGCTAGTAAGCATGATTTCTATATGGCATTATGTTATGCTGTAAGAGATCAGATGATGTCATATTGGTTAAATAACCAACAGTCTAATGAAAAGGAAGTTGCTTATTTATCCGCAGAGTTTTTAATTGGACCACAACTTAATAACAATCTTTTAAATCTAGGTATTAAAAAGGAAGCAGAAGAAGCACTATCAGAGTATGATCAGTGCTTGGATAAGATCCTTGATTGTGCAGAGGAACCTGGACTAGGTAATGGTGGTTTAGGTCGTCTTGCAGCGTGTTATATGGAGTCCTTAGCGACTTTAAAGATACCTTCCACTGGATATGGTATTAGATATAAGTATGGTATTTTTAAACAGGTAGTTAGAGATAATCAACAAATAGAGATTACAGATAATTGGTTGCATGGAGATTGGCCTTGGGAATTATCTTATCCAGATGAATCTGTTCATGTTGGGTTTGGTGGTAGAGTAGAGAATTATGTATCAGATCATAATAACTATAGATGTCGTTGGGTTCCTGAAGAGCAGGTAGTTGCTGTACCCTATGATGTATTGCAGTTAGGATATAAAGTTAACAGTTGTAATAGGATCAGATTGTGGAGAGCAGATGCAACAGATGTATTTGACTTCTATGCATTTAATATTGGAGACTATCTTGGTTCAGTAGAACAGAGTGTGTCTTCTGAAACTATCTCCAAGGTATTATATCCTAATGATGGTACAGATCAAGGTAAGACACTTAGATTAAAACAACAATACTTCTTTGTAAGTGCTTCTCTTCAAGATATGTTTAATAGTCTTGATAGGAGAGGTATTCCTATTGAGAATTTTGCAAAGCATTATCAAGTACAGTTGAATGATACTCATCCATCTGTTGCTGTTGCAGAGTTGATGAGACTTCTTGTAGATGTTAGACACTTAGAGTGGGAAGATGCATGGGAGATAACTCATGCTGCTATAGCATATACAAATCATACTCTTCTTCCAGAGGCATTAGAGAAGTGGGATCTTAGACTCTTTAAGTCTCTACTACCACGTCACATGGAGATCATCTATGAGATTAATCGTAGGTTCCTTAATGCTGTTCGTATAAAGTATCCTGCTGATGAATCAATGTTAGAGAAGATGTCTATCATTGATGAGCATGGTAATAAGTCAGTTCGTATGGCACATCTTGCTACTGTTGGTTCTCATCATGTTAATGGTGTTGCAGCGTTACATTCTGATCTTATTAAGAAACAATTGATGCCAGAGTTTTATGATATGTGGCCCCATAAGTTTACTAATGTAACTAATGGTGTTACTCCACGTAGATGGTTAGCATCATGTAATTCAAATCTTGCAACTGTTCTAACTGAAGCAGTTGGTTCAGACTGGGTTACTAATATGGACTTACTAAATCAATTAGATGTTAATGATAAGGGTCTTTTAGATAAGTTTGCAGAGACCAAGATAATTGGTAAACATCATCTTGCAACTTATATCTTTAACAATCTTGGAATCTGTGTAGATCCTAGTAGTATGTTTGATGTACACGTTAAACGTATACATGAATATAAGAGACAACATTTACTTGCATTACAAGTAGTTGCTCAGTATCTTAGAATCAAAAACGGAAAGGACTTCGTTCCTCGCACAGTAATATTTGGGGGTAAAGCAGCACCTGGATATTATATGGCAAAATTAATCATTCAATTTATTAATCGCATTGCAGAAACAATCAATGCAGATCCAGATATGGATGGTAAGTTACGTGTAGTATTCTTACCAAACTATAGTGTTAAATTGGGTGAGAAGGTATATCCTGCTGCTGACTTATCAGAACAAATCTCTACTGCTGGTAAGGAAGCATCAGGTACAGGTAACATGAAGTTCCAAATGAATGGTGCTTTAACCATCGGTACTCTTGATGGTGCAAATGTAGAGATACTTGATCTTGTAGGCAAAGAGAACTTCTTCTTATTTGGTAAAAATGAAGAAGAGATTAGTGATCTTTGGAGACATGGTTATAACCCACAAGATCATATGTGTCCAGAGTTATGGGAAGCAGTTAATCTCATACAAGGTGGACACTTTACTCATGGTGATAAAGAAGTATTCCAACCATTAATGGATAATCTTTTGAATCATGATCCCTTCTGTGTCATGGCAGATTTTAATGATTACATTGCTGCTCAAGATCGTGTAAGTGATGCATGGAGGGACAAGGATAATTGGAATCGTATGGCGGTTATCAACACCGCAAGATCGGGTTTCTTCTCTTCTGATAGATCTATTGCGGATTACTGTACTAAAATTTGGGGTATTCCGAACTAGGATTTTAAGCATCTGTGTTTAAATAATAGTGTCGCCGTAAGGGACAACAAAACACAAACTCGCTTAATAAGGAGCTACTATTATGGGAAACCTAGCAAGGTATCATACTGCGGATATGCCACAGCTATTTGACAGGATACTAAAAAACAGTATTGGTATGGACGACATGTTTGATTCGTTCATGAACATACACGAACAAAACTCTAATTATCCACCTTACAACTTAGTTCAGGTGAATAATGTCGAATCGAGACTTGAAATCGCCCTTGCGGGATTTAAGAAAGATGAAGTCAAAGTCTATACGGAGTTTGGAAAATTATATGTCGAAGGCATCAAAGAAGCAAAGGAGACAGATGCAACTTTTGTCCATAAAGGATTGGCCAGCAGGTCTTTCACTAGGGTCTGGACAATCACAGATGATACCGAGGTCCGAGACGTACAATTCAGAGATGGATTATTGGTAGTCCAACTTGGTAAGATAGTTCCAGAGCATCATGCTCGTAAGGACTTCCTATAAATATAATTGAATATCGTCGCCGTGTTATGGGGTGTACTGGCAAAATCCAGTTGACACCCCATTTTATTGGCTATATAATAATCACAAAGACATACTGCTATGATTAAATTAGGTGTCATAAAGACTGGAGAGCAAATAATTGCTAAGGTTGAAGAGATGATACTAGAAGATAAAGTTGTTGGATACTTCTTTATTAGACCTTGCATTGTAAATACTTCAGAACCTGTTATTAGTAAGGGTGAAGATGGAGATGCTAAAGGTGCATCTTTCGATATTAGATTATCTCCGTGGATTCCATTAGGTAAAGGAACTAGATTTCCAGTACCTTTGGATTGGATTGTAACTTTTATTGATCCTGTTGATGAGTTGCATCAAATGTATACAAGAGATATTCTTCAAGAAACTGAAGAGACTCAAGAACAAACTGTAGTTTTAACCGATGAATGTGAGGATTGCTAAATGGCAGAAGAACTTAAACCACAAGTAATTGTATTCCACACTGGTGGAACAGTTATATCTAAGATAGAAGAGGTTGGAGCAGACATCGGTGAACCCGATTGTAAGTTGATTGAACCTTTTAATCTCATACCTCAATCTAATGGCAATGCAACATTAGAACCTTGGTTAGGAGAATTAACAAGTCAGAATGAATTTATGATTTCTTCTGAAAAAATCTTGACTATCGCAGAACCTCTTGGTAAAATACTAGACGTATATAACAGTTTGACAAAGTAAATGAGGTTCTATACGAACGTTCAGATGGTTGGAGACAACTTCTTGGTTCGTGGTTACGAAGATGGTAAACACTTCGCAACCCGTGAGAAGTTTTATCCAACCCTTTTTGTTGAGTCCCCTAAGAAGAAGACTAACTATAGGACTCTTGAGGGTTTGCAGGTAGCACCTGTTAAACCTGGAACTGTTCGTGAGACAAGAGAATTTATAAAGAAGTACGAACCTGTACCAGGTTTTGATGTATATGGTAATGAGAGATTTATTTACCAGTATATCTCAGAGAAATATCCTGAAGATGAATTGAAGTTTGATATTAGTAAAATTAAATTGGTAACAATTGATATTGAGGTTAAATCAGAACAAGGATTCCCTGATGTAGAATCTGCTGCTGAGGAAATACTTCTTATATCAATTCAGGATTATTCAACTAAAGAGATTATTACTTGGGGTAATGGTCCTTTTAAAACACATAAAGATAATCTATATTACAAGCAGTTTAATAATGAGTATGATCTACTAAATGATTTTATTAATTGGTGGATGATAGAGGAGAATACTCCAGAGGTTATTACTGGTTGGAATAGTAAGTTGTATGATATTCCATATATTGTTCGTAGAATAGAACGTATTCTAGGTGAGAAGTTAATGAAGCGTATGTCACCTTGGGGATTGGTGACTGAGGATGAAGTTTATATTGCTGGTAGAAGACAGATTGCATATGATATTGGTGGTATATCACAGTTAGATTATCTTGATCTTTATAAGAAGTTTACTTATAAGGCACAGGAGTCATATAGGTTGGATTATATTGCTGGTGTAGAATTAGGACAGAAGAAGTTAGACCACAGTGAGTTTGATACATTTAAGGACTTCTACACAAAGGGGTGGAAAAAATTCGTAGAGTATAATATAATTGACGTTGAACTTGTTGACCGTATGGAAGGCAAGATGAAGTTGATTGAACTTGCCCTCACTATGGCATATGAAGCCAAGGTGAATTACGAAGATGTATTTTATCAAGTTCGTATGTGGGATACAATCATTTATAACTATCTAAAGAAGAGAGGTATTGTTATACCTCCTAAAATTAAGACTGATAAAAACGACAAATACGCAGGTGCTTATGTCAAGGAACCGAAACCAGGACGCTATGATTGGGTTGTCTCTTTTGACCTTAATAGCTTGTATCCTCATCTTATTATGCAATATAATATCTCACCCGAAACCCTCAGGGAGACTAGACATCCCAATGCGAGCGTTGAAAGGATCTTAAATAAAGAGTGTGAGATTGAGGGAGACTTCGCAGTCTGTGCTAATGGAGCACAATATAGGAAGGATATACGTGGGTTCCTTCCCGAACTTATGGATAAAATGTATGGAGATCGTGTGATCTTCAAGAAAAAAATGTTGGAGGCAAAGCAAGCATATGAGAAGACCCCCACTGAGGCACTGGAGAAGGAAATTGCAAGGTGCAACAACATCCAAATGGCGAAAAAGATCTCTCTTAATTCTGCTTATGGTGCTATCGGCAATCAGTACTTCAGGTATTATAAATTAGCTAACGCAGAAGCTATTACTTTATCTGGGCAAGTCTCTATTCGATGGATAGAGAATAAGATGAATGCCTATTTGAATAAACTTATGAAAACAGAGGAGGTTGATTATGTTATTGCTTCAGATACTGATTCCATTTACCTTAATTTGGGTGATTTGGTTGAAACTGTATACAAGGGGCGAGAGAAAACTACTGAGGGCGTTGTTCGGTTCCTTGACCAGGTGTGTGAAACTAAACTTGAACCTTATATTGAAGGTGCTTACCAAGAATTGGCAGGGTACGTCAACGCCTATGCCCAAAAGATGCAAATGAAGCGAGAGAATATCGCTGAACGTGGTATTTGGACTGCTAAGAAAAGATATATTCTTAATGTATGGAATAGTGAAGGGGTTCAGTACAATGAACCTAAGTTAAAGATGATGGGTATTGAAGCAGTTAAGTCTTCAACACCAGCACCTTGTCGTACTATGATTAAGGAAGCACTCAAATTAATGATGAGTGGAAGTGAGGATGATGTTATTGATTACATCGAAAAGTCTCGTAAAGATTTTAAGACACTTCCACCAGAAGATATCTCGTTTCCAAGATCTGCAAGTAATGTTGAGAAGTATAATGCAGTAAATTCCATTTATGCAAAAGGAACTCCTATACATATACGGGGGGCTTTGCTGTTTAACTATTATGTCAAGAAGAAAAAGTTAGACAACAAGTACTCACTCATCAATAATGGTGAGAAAGTTAAGTTTTGCTATTTAAAATTACCTAATCCTATTCATGAGAATGTGATGTCATTTATTCAAGAATTCCCTAAGGAACTTGAATTAAATAATTATGTCGATTACGACCTACAATTTGAGAAGTCTTTTCTTGAACCTCTCAAAGCGATTCTTAATGCGATTGGTTGGAGTGTAGAAAAAACTGCGACGCTGGAGGCGTTTTTTACCTAATGGAATTACCTGTAGATGACAAAGAGTTATCCACTATCATAAGTGCATTACACTTGGGTGGTGACACAGCACTTTATCAGAAGTTGAAGATTGTAAAGGAGACTAGAGATGCAAATCCTGGTGGTCCTTATAAGAAGATTATCAGGGAGCAATACGGCATGGTCTTTTAGCCTAAATGATGGTATAATACCATCGTTAACGTTATTAACATGTTTGCTACATTAATTCCTCACGGAAACTATCCAGGACTATCACCCGAAGGGCAAATGCTTGCCATTATTGTTGGGTTGTTATTGTTCCTGTTAGGTTATGGTATCTACTTAACCTTCGGTCCAGGTGGTAAAGAGTTTGTTGATGCAATTGATGAACATGCTAAAATGCATGAACTGGGAATTGCACATACTCATAAGGAAGGCACGGTTCGTGCAATAAGAGCAAAAGAAAAAAATAATGAGGAATCATAATGGATTTTTTGAAAGAGATTGTAAAAGAGATAGGAGATGAGTACACCCAACTCGCCAAAGACATCGACGACACCGAATCTTACATTGATACGGGTTCGTTCATTTTTAATAGCTTGCTATCAGGTAGTTTGTTTGGTGGTGCGTCTCGTAACCGTATTACCGCCATTGCTGGCGAGAGCAGCACTGGTAAGACTTTCTTCTCCCTCGCAGTTGTCAAGAACTTTTTGGAAAATAATCCTGATGGTTACTGTCTCTATTTCGATACTGAAGCTGCTGTTAATAAAGGGTTACTTCAATCTAGAGGCATTGACCTAAATAGGATTGTGGTGGTAAATGTAGTCACCATAGAAGAGTTTAGATCAAAGGCGTTAAGAGCAGTTGATATATACTTAAAAAAATCTGAGGAGGAACGCAAACCCTGTATGTTTGTGTTAGACTCTTTAGGAATGTTGTCTACTGAAAAAGAAATCAGAGATGCATTAGATGATAAACAAGTCAGAGACATGACCAAATCTCAACTTGTTAAAGGAGCATTCCGTATGCTAACATTAAAACTTGGTCAAGCAAACATACCCCTTATAGTTACAAATCACACATACGATGTTATCGGTAGTTACGTCCCTACTAAAGAAATGGGAGGAGGCAGTGGCCTCAAGTACGCCTCGTCTACGATCATTTATCTCAGCAAAAAAAAGGAAAAGGATCAGAGCGAAGTTGTTGGAAACATTATTAAAGCTAAGACAGCTAAGTCAAGACTCAGTAAAGAAAATAAGGAAGTAAATATACGTCTTTATTTTGATGAGAGAGGATTAGACCGTTATTATGGTCTACTCGAACTTGGTGAGATAGGAGGACTGTGGAAAAATGTTGCAGGTAGATACGAGATTAATGGTAAGAAAGTATATGCCAAAGCAATATATAAAGATCCAGAAGAATATTTTACAGAAGATATATTACAAAAATTAGACGCTATAGCAAAAGAAGAATTTAGTTATGGTATGTGATGGAATCACTTGAAGTCACCATCCTTGAAAATCTCATTTATAATGAGGACTATTCTAGGAAGGTAATCCCTTTTTTAGAACCAGAATACTTTCAAGAGCAAGGACAGAAGATAGTCTTTGAAGAGACTGTTCAGTTTATTGCTAAGTATGATTCACAGATAACTGTTGAAGCATTACTTATTGAGGTCTCAAATCGTAGAGATCTTACAGAACAAAGTCTTCAAGAAATACAACAATTGGTTGGTACTCTTGAGAAGCGTCCACAAGATCAGCAGTGGTTGTTAGACTCTACTGAGAAGTGGTGTAGAGAACGTGCTATTTACCTAGCACTAATGGAGTCTATTAGTATTGCTGATGGACAAGATGATAAGAAAACACAAGATGCTATTCCTACAATATTATCTGATGCTCTAGCAGTATCCTTTGATAATAATATAGGACACGATTATTTTGGCAATGTTGATGAACGTTATGAGTATTATCATAAGAAAGAAGAAAAGATCCCATTTGATCTTGAATACTTTAACAAGATTACAAAAGGTGGAGTACCGAATAAGACTCTCAACATTGCTCTCGCTGGCACAGGTGTTGGAAAATCTTTATTCATGTGTCATGTGGCAAGCTCAGTGTTGTTCCAAGGCAAAAATGTTCTCTACATTACAATGGAAATGGCAGAGGAAAAGATTGCGGAGAGGATTGACGCTAATCTACTTAATGTCAACATACAAGACATAACAGATCTTCCTAAATCTATGTTTGAAGGGAAGATTCAGAATCTATTAACTAAGACACAGGGACAACTTATAATTAAAGAGTACCCTACTGCGTCTGCCCATTCAGGACATTTTAAAGCATTGTTAAATGAACTTGCATTGAAGAAGTCCTTTAGACCTGATATAATATTCATTGATTACTTAAACATATGTGCATCATCGAGGTATCGTGGTAATTCAACTGTCAACTCTTACTCGTATATTAAAGCGATTGCGGAAGAACTTCGTGGACTTGCTGTGGAAGCTAACGTACCGATCATTAGTGCTACTCAAACTACTCGTTCTGGTTACGGTTCTAGCGATGTTGACCTTACTGACACGTCAGAGTCTTTCGGACTCCCTGCTACTGCTGACCTTATGTTCGCTCTCATATCTACTGAGGAGTTGGAAGGTCTCAACCAGATAATGGTTAAGCAATTGAAGAATAGATATAATGATCCTACAATGTTTAAGAGATTTATTGTAGGTATAGATCGTGCTAAGATGAGATTATATGATGTGGAACAAAAGGCACAGGAAGATGTAGTTGATAATGGTCATGATAAGGAGAATACTCCTGAGACCAAATTCAAAGATAAGTTTGGAGGATTTAAATTTGAATAATTTACCTTTAGAGTTAATGGGTGATCCATCTATAATTGATTACCCAGATAGGAGACAATTCCCATGTGATAAGACTGTAGATAAGTGGAAGTCTATAGGTCATCTTTATGTTAACTATACAGGATTATTGTTAGAGGAGTATAGAGGAGTTCCCCAGTGGTGTGATGATATTAAGGAGTATCTTGTTAACAAATATAATTTACAAGATGCTTGTTCGTCCATCTACTGTATGCCACCAGGTGCTATTATGCCAGAGCATAGGGATACTTATCCTCGGTATAAATCGTTATATAATCTTGACAAACTAGAAAATATCTGTAGAATATTAATATTCCTAAATGATTGGGAATCAGGACATTATTTTGAAGTTGACAAAAAACCTATAGTGGACTGGACCAAAGGAGAATATATAATGTGGCGAGGTGACACACCGCATATTGCGGCTAATGTTGGATCTACCAACAGATATACTATGCAAATTACAGCACATGACTAAAATTATTAAATTAACAAAAAAGCAAAGACATCAAGTTAAATCTAGGTGGTATTATATTTTCTGGGGTGCAGCGACTGTATCTGTCTTTGCAGGACAAATGTATGTTGGATCTGGATATCGTCAGATGTCAAGATCTTTTAATCGTATTTTGGATGCTGTTAGGTTCGAGTTAATGGAACCTGATCATCCAAGTGTATTGCCATATAGATCTGGTAAAATATTAGAACATGGAGATGATCTTATTATATGGGAAGAGCACCAGGAGAGATTGTACCACCCCACTAATCCTCCTACAGAAATATACTAAAGGAGGGTTATGAGTCCAAGAAGATATGACATACACGACATACCTGGAATAGGTGGATTCTATACAAAGAAAGAAGTAGATGATTTAATCAAGGCTGCTGTGGAAGAAGCACGAGCAATTGATGAAGCTTCTATGCGTAAACATAATAGGGACGCAACGGTTATCTCTATGATTCTAGGGTTTACAGCATTAGCATTATTTGTGGATGGTTTATTAAGAATTTTAGGAATCATTCCACCGTTTATGGATATAGATGTTAACGTAATAGATGATTTAACAGAGAGAATAGAAAGTGATATGCTACCTATGATACAAGAGACAGTTAAGAAGATGCCGTCTGTACCTAGGCCATGGTAGTTGACTCTTTAATATCAAGAGATGTTCCTCAACGTAGGGCAGTTATAGATGATCTTGTTGAGAAGTATCCAGAATATTGTTCACCATTTACTTTTAAATTAAAAAGAGGATTACCTGGTCAGGCAATTCATAGAGATGGTTTTATCAATTGTTATCTTGATGTAAAGAAAAAATTAGTATATCTGCATGTTGATAAGTGTGGAAGTACTTCAATAACTTCAGCGTTTATCTCTGAGGGTATGACTTTTATACCTTTAGAGAATTTTCGTAGAGCCAAGGATTATGAGACTATGGCAGAATTTTTGGTTGAAAGTGGATATACATTTTTTGCTATGACTAGAGATCCTTGTACTAGATGGGTATCTGGAATGAATGAGTTTATGTGTAGATATAAACCACCGTTTGATTGGGTGTTAAAACAAGTGAAGAATAAGAAGTATGTGTATGATGAACATACTGCACCTCAACATTTGTTTTTAAGGTTATGTTTAGAGTATAATGGTAAATTAAAATTACTAAAATTAGATGGTAATTTAAAGAAAAAAGTTAATGATTTTCTTGGTATGAATTTAGACATACATCATTTGAGACAGTCTAAATATTTTGTGCCTAATTATACTATGCTGGCAAAAAAATTATTCCATCAGATTGTAGAACCTGATATGGAAGAATTCAATAAACTTTACGCTATGGACTATGACCTATACAATTCCGCTCACTAATCAAGTAGTAAGGGATTCAACAATACATCAGTTTGAGCAAACGATTGCTAATTTTTATGGTGCTACTTATGGGATAGCAGTTGACTCATGTACTCATGCAATGGAATTGTGTATGAGATATGAGAAGTATGATTTTGTAGAAGTACCAACCAATACCTATATTTCAGTTCCACTCATCATGAAGAAGATTGGAATAAGACAATGGAGATGGGAAGATAATCAGTGGGAAAAATATTATTATATTGGCAGCACAAATATTGTTGATGCTGCTGTTTATTTTGAGAAGAATTCATATATTCCTGGTACATATTTTTGCTTAAGTTTTCAACAAAGAAAACATCTACCACTAGGACGTGGTGGTATGATTCTTACTGATGATCCCAAGGCATATTATGTACTAAAAAGAATGTCATGTGATGGTAGAGATTTTTATAGACCTTGGAGAGATCAAGATATAGACATTATGGGATATCATTATTATATGACACCAGAGAAGGCTTCTGAAGGAATAGATAGATTCCATGAAGTAGTTAATAAACCTGTTAGGCATTGGACTTATCAGGATTATCCTTATCTTCCTGATATGTCGGTATTTAAGCATGACAAAGTTTGATGATAAACTAAAAGGTTTACCTCCTATATTCTATTTGAATATGGATCATAGAACTGAGAGGAGGGAACATCTTGAGAGTGAATTTAGTAAATGGGGTATTACAGATTATACTAGAGTATCTGCAAATAGATTTCATACTTCAAGAATAAATGAATGGGGACGTAAGTTAGATTTAATGTTACTTGCTCCCTCAGATGCATCAATTGTAATGAATGAGTTCTGGACATTTATTGATTGGTATAATTCTGGTATCTCTGAAAATATGATATTGATTCAAGATGATCTTGCATTAGATCTAATTGAATATTGGCCTTTTGATTGGAATACTTTATATAAAAATCTTCCTTATAATTGGGACATAGTACAATTTTATTATTGCCATAATGATTTTTTAAATATGCACCTCTCTCCTAGAATTGGTGAGAGTTCATCTGCTGCATGTATTCTGATTAATAGACATTTTGTTGAGAAGTTAATGAGGATGCATCTTCAACCAGATGGTTCATTTAAACTTGATAATAATTTAAGAGATATTACTATTCCTAGAGAATGTTATAGTAGTGATGATTGGTTAATATATCAGGTTGGAAAATCATATACATTACCTTTACTTTGTTTAAATCAAAGGTTGGCAACTAGACCTGATAATAGACAAGAAGCAAGTAAAGAAGAAGAGATGTATGATGAAGTAGTTGCTCAATATCATAACAAGTTATATGATATACTTGCCACTACTGTTACTAGGAAGTGGTGGGAGACTAGTAGTAAAAATTATAGTGTAGATGATATTTTAAGTTGGGGTTCTCCTATACACCATGAGATGAGAATTCAATTACCACAGTATGATGGGAAGGGGCCAGTCTGATGCATGAGAAATTAAAAGGACTACCGAAGATAATATATCTAAATTCTAAACATCATTCTGAGAGGGATGATGAGATGAAGACTCAGTTTGATTTGTTAGGTATAGAAAATTATGAACGATATGAGAAAGAATATACTAATAAAAATATTGAAGAAGACTTAGGTCTACATGATTGGTTAAAATTTATAGAAGATGATTTTACTGCTCTAAGTGTAGAAGAGTTATCTATTACATTAGACCATTATAATGCAATCGTTAAATGGTTAGATACTAGCGATGATGATGTTTGCATCATAATGGACGATGTTGTTAATATGGATACAATAGAATACTGGCATTTTGATTGGGAAAAATTTTATTATAGACTTCCTTATAATTGGGATTGTATTCAGTTATTTGTCAATTCAACTAACGAACAGATTAGGACATATCTACATCCTTGGAGAAAGACATCTAGATCTACTAGATGTTATATGATAACTAGGCAGTTTGCTAAGAAGGTAAAGAAGTTCCATTATAAAGATGGTAAGTTCCGTTTATATTATCCAAATAAAGATAGGAGTCATTATGAACCTGATGAGGGAAGTGTTGAGGTAACTTTATTTGATTTGGGAATAACTTATAGTTGTCCGTTATTCCGTCTGACAGATATGTTTATGGAGAGTGATGAACTTGATATTAGAATGTGTAGAGATAGGTTATCTTCACAAGCAATACAATACTTTTGGAATTATGCAATAAGTGTTCAATCAAATGAGGAATTTTTTAATTATGGATATAGTCAGGATTGGAAGAGAATAGTTACCTTTGATATGAAGTCTGAATGGGTTCATCAGAATAAAGAAAAGATATTGGTATGGATTTAGATAATAAGTTAAAAGGTATGCCTCATGTATACTACTTTAATCTGGATAATAGAACAGATAGAAGGCAGTATATGGAGAAGCAATTTGATAGGTGGGGTATTAAGTATACTAGATTGTCGGGTACTAAGTATCTCGGATCTCAAGTAAAATCTTGGTCTCATTTAATTGTAGATTATGAGAACTATACATTACTACCACCCATTGCTGCTAATGCAATAAGTCATCTTGATTTCTTAAAGAAGTGGTATAAAGAATCTAATGATCCTTATCTTATATTGATGGAGGATGATTATGATTTAAATTGTATTAAGAGATGGCATTTTGATTGGGAATATCTTATGAGTAGACTTCCCTATGATTGGGATTGTCTTCACATGGGATTTGAGAATCCAGAGGGGATGCCAATGTTTTTACATCCTATACAATCAGCACATGATTTTGGTCCAGTTCTTTTACATAGAGAATATGTTGAGAAACTTATTGATCTTCATTGTGTAGGTGATAGATATAGATTATTAAATACGGTTGCTAATGCTGCTTGGAATTCTGGTAAAGCAGTTGCTGGATCTGGAACAGTTGATTATTTTATGGTTCATTGTGGTAGAACATATTGTGTTCCTCTTATTACAATAAATCCATCCTTTGGTAGTTTTGAAGATAACAGTGCTCTACAAAAATTTTATAGAGAGAGTGGAGATATTAAAGCAAGAAATGCATATTATTTTTGGTGGAAGCATGAAAGAGATAGATTTACTTTAGATGACTTCTTTACCTATGGAACTTCCAAAGATACAAAGATGACACTGGACACGGAGAAGTTTTTGCATTATGATATAACTAATAAGATGAGTGAAATCTACGGGGAAAAGTATCTGGAAAACTATAGACCATGACTGTTAAAAAATACGAATTCGCTGATAAGTTAAGGCACTTGCCACATATTCTTTATACCAATGTAAAGTCACAGACTAACAGGAAGCATTGGATGGAATATCATTTTAGAATTTATGGTATGGCATTTACTAGGATTGAACAACCTCCTATTAAAGATATGCCTAAAGATTTTCATAAGCAATTAGTTGGGGATTATTCTGAGAAAAGTTCTATAATAATTAATTGGTATTCATCTCAGATTTTAGATCTATTGCGTAAGTGGTTAGATGATACTAAAGGAACTGATGAACCTTATATCATTTTAATGGAGGATGATTATGATGTAAGGATCTCAGACTACTGGAATTTTAGTTGGGATTATATGATGGAGCAATTACCTTATGGGTGGGATTGTATCCAGTTAGGATTTGAATCTCCAGATGTAGTTCCATTTTATTTGCATCCTACTAAACCAGAGTATTCTCTTGGTGCTACTTTAATGAGTAGACATTATGCTGAGAAGTTATTGGATCTTCATTATATTAATGGTAAATATAAATTTGATAATGTAATTGCAAATTCTGTGTATATGAATAGAGAATCTGGAATACATGATGGAATGAATTATGATCAGACTTCAGGATCACCAGATTACTTTATAGCACAATCTGGTAATTGTTATTCTCTTCCTATGATACCTATAGTTCCATATTTTTCTGGAGTTAGTGATCATGGAGGTTCTGGAGATGATAATGCTTGGCAAGCAAGACCTAGTTTTTTAAAATGTTATAAAGCATATTGGGAGTGGTGGACACAGGATAGAGATAACTTTACTTCGGATGAATTTTTTAGTTATGGTAAGGATAATGATAATCTTATGGAGAGGGATATCTCACAATGGAGTGATAAATATTTCCTCGAACAAGCACATTCACAACGAAAAGAATTTTTGACTAGATTCGGGTTGGTATTAGACAATCATGGCATTAAAGGATAAATTAAAAGGATTACCTAGGGTTTATTATTTTAATAATAATAAAGTCCTAGATGAACATATGGACAGGAGTCTAAGCAACTTAGATGTCATGGACTATAGTTGTATGCGTATTAAGTATACAAGTGAGAATATTTCTGAATGGAAAGATTTAATTTTAAATAGATCAGATTATAAACTTCCTGTTAGTGTTGCTGGATTTTCTATATCAGTTCTTGAATTTTTAAAGGATTGGTTAGATGTTACAGAGCAGGATCAAGATCCCGAATTAATAATTATGCGGGACACTATTGATTGGGAAGTTGCTCAAACAGATCTATCTTATACATGGGATTTTGATTGGAAATATATTCATTCAAGATTACCTTATGATTGGGATTGTTTTCAATTTGGATTTGAGAATTTACATTATATTCCTTTTTATCTTCATCAGATAATGCCAGCGACTACCTTTGGTCCTTCTCTATTGAATAGGAGATACGTTAAGAAGTTAGTCAGGTTACATTATAAAGATGGTAAGTATGATCTTAACGGTAAGATTGCAAATTTAAACTTTGGTCTTAAGTCTGGAACAGTTGATTATTTTATAGGTCATAACGGTAAAACTTATTGTCTTCCTTTACTACCTAATAATCCAAAGTTCTTCCCAAGTAATACTAAAAAGTTTAAGGTAGTACGTGCTTGTAAATTAGCATACTATGATTGGTGGGTTAATGAGAGTAAGAAGTTTAGTCTTGAAGAGATTTTTACTTATGGTAAAACAAATGATCTTGGTATGATTAGGAAGACTATGAATTATTATAATTGATATGCTTAAGTATGATAAAGGTAAATTAAGAAATTTTCCTCATGTATATTATGTCAATCTTGATAATAGAACTGATAGAAAAGAATACATGGAGAAGCAGTTTGAGTTTTGGAGATTAGATTTTACTAGAGTCTCTTCTTCAAAATATGCTGCGTCTAAAGCAAAAGAGTGGGGAGCAGATAAGGTAACTGGTAAGGTTACTGGTATGCCAGCATATGTTGTTGGTAATGCAGTTACTCATCTAGAGTTTATGAAGGATTGGTTGAATACCTCAACTGATCCTTGGTTGCTTTTAATGGAAGATGATTATGATTTAAATCTATTTCAATATTGGAATTTTAATTGGGATTATCTAATGAATAGAATTCCTTATGATTGGGATTGTCTTCAAATTGGATATGAGTCTACTAAGTTTATACCATTCTTTTTACACCCAAAATTAAATCATACTTATTTTGGTCCAGTTATTTTACAAAGAGATTATGTTGAGAAGATATTGGATTTACATTCTGATGGAGATAAGTGGAATTTTGAGAAGGTATTAGGAGATAAGAAGTTTAATAAATCTGCTGGAACTGTTGATTATTTTATTGGACATACTGGTAGGACATATTGTATTCCATTAATCACTACTAACGATACGCTGACAAGTGGAGAAAATGGTGTTATGATTAATAGAATACATCATAAGCATTCTAGACGTGCATATTACCATTGGTGGATGACACAACATAAGAAGTTTAGCTTGGATGATTTCTTTACTTATGGTAAAGTAAATGATCATAAGATGATAATCTCAACTATAAAATAATATGTACGCTACTAACGAATGGGATAAACTTAAGAAGGTTATAGTTGGTGTTGCAGATTATGCAACTATGCCACCTGTAGAGAAGGATACTAGAACTATTAATTATGCTGGTGTTAAACCAAGGAAGAAGATGTTTGGTTTTGGTGATGAGGAGTATCTTCCTATTAAAGTTGGACCTTTTCCAGAGCAAGTAATTACAGAAGCAAATGAGGATTTAGAAGTCTTTGTTAATTTTTTAAAAGGTGAAGGTGTAGAGGTTGTACGTCCAAAGAGAGAACCAGTAGAATATTATAATTATTGTCCTAGAGATTCTGTATTTGTACATAGTAATCTTGCTTTAGCAACTCCTATGCCTCTAAGATCTAGAAGAGGTGAGTGGAGATCAATGCGTGAGCATTTACCAAATGCTATTGAGATGCCATGTCAATATATTGATGAACTTTATAATGAAGATTGTATTGGTAATCCAGATGTCTTAGCATTAAATGAAGTTACTCCAGCATTTGATGCTGCTAATACTCTTAGAGCAAATACTGATATTTTATATTTGGTATCAAATAGTGGTAATGAATTAGGTGCTGAGTTATTACAACATCAGTTACATGAAGCAGGATGTGATGCAGATGTTCATTTACTTAAAGATGTTTATTCATACTCTCATATTGATACTACAGTAGCATTTTTAAGAGAAGGACTTATACTTGCAAATCCATCTAGATTAAAAGATAAGGATCAGTTGCCAGGACCATTTAAGGAATGGGATGTTATATATTGTCCAGAAGCGATTGACATAGGATCTTACCCTGGATATAATAACATGTCAGTATGGGCGAACATGAATTTGTTCAGCATCAATCCAGGTTTAGTTGCTCTTGAAGAACATCAAGAACCAACTAGAAAACTTCTTGAGAGTCATGGTATAGAATGTGCTATGCTTCCAATGAGGCATCAAAGAACTTTGAGTGGTGGATACCATTGTGTAACACTTGATTTGGAGAGAGAATGAATATAGGTTTTATTGGTCTTGGCAAACTTGGCATGCCTTGTGCTGAGGAGGTTGCTAAGGCAGGTCATTTTGTATTTGGATATGATGTTGAATCTAGAGATAGTTGTCTAGTAGATATTCGTCCATCAATTAAAGAAGTTGTAATTAGATCTGATATAATTTTTATTGCTGTTCCTACACCTCATGATAAAGATTATGATGGTAGTAAACCATGCATGCATTTAGAACCAAAAGATTTTGATTATAGTATAGTTGAGAATGTAATAAAAGAAATTAATA
>VTLG01011063.1_pt1 | contig 40174 bp, 50 predicted proteins | sample 4694571 | NCBI WGS metagenome assembly VTLG01 (sample SAMN12604809, study PRJNA352737) | marine metagenome | biome: ENVO:00000447; feature: ENVO:00000209|ENVO:00000569|ENVO:01000036; material: ENVO:00002151; isolation source: viral sequences binned using virsorter ... | reverse complement strand
AGCACGGCAACAGGAGGCGGTTTTCAGTGTACAATTGGACCCGTAAATGATAGAGCTTAATTATGGCATATAGTTATTCAGATTTAACAACAGATATTAGAAATTACACAGAAGTAGATAGTAATGTATTTACGGCTGCTGTTATAAATGGATTTCTTCGTAACGCAGAAAACAGAATTAATTTAGATTGTCCAATGGATTCAGATAGAGTTCAAGCAGAAGCACAGTTTGCTACAGATTTTAATTCAATTACAATGCCCACTGGTTTATTATTTGTAAGAGGCCTAGAAGTTTATGATTCAACAACAGCTACTACAGGCGAAGGAGTGTGGTTAGAAAGACGTGATCAAACTTTTATTTCAGAATATGTAGGAGAATTAACAGGCACTGAGGGTGGTTCAACAGGTCAAGATACAACAGGACTTCCTAAATATTATTCTATGTTTGGAGGTGCTACGACTGGAACTAGCACAGCTACATCTGGAGCTATATATGTGGCTCCTACACCAGACGCTAATTATAAATATATTATACACTATAATGCTTTACCAACAGGTCTAGAAACTAATACTGGAGGAACTTATGTAAGTAATTACTTTCCACAAGGGTTACTATTTGCATGTTTATGTGAAGCTTATGGATATTTAAAAGGTCCGACTGATATGTTGACATTATACGAGCAAAAGTATAAAACTGAACTACAAAAGTTTGCAGCGATGCAACTTGGAAGAAGAAGAAGAGACGATTACACGGATGGTACAATCAGAATTCCAATCGAGTCAGCGCCTCAGTAATTAGGAGATTTTTATGGCAATAACATCAGCAATATGTAATTCATTTAAAGTAGAAATTCTACAAGGCGGACACAATTTTAATGATTCAAGTGGTGCACCAACAGGTAACACTTTTAAAATAGCATTATATTCTAGTAACTCAGCAACACTAAGTAAATCTACAACAGCATACACTGCACCCTCAGATGCAACAGCTGATCCAACAAACACATACGAAGTTACAACAACTTCATCAGGTTATACAGGTGGTGGAAATACTTTAGTTGCAAGTGCTGATCCTGTTTTATCTGGTGATACAGCATGTATAAAATTTAATGATACAACGTGGGGATCATCCGCTTCTTTTACAGCAAGAGGATGTTTAATTTATAATACGACTTCAATAACAGGTTTCACAGCAAACAGATCTGTTTGTGCAATTAATTTTGGTTCAGATAAAACTGTAACAAGTGGGACTTTTACAATTCAGTTCCCAGCTCAAACTGCAGGAAACGCAATCGTTCAGATAGCATAAGGAGGAAGTCCTTATGTCAATAGCAAAGACATTTACAGTTACGGTAGTCAGCACCGGTTCGGGAAATAAATATGTCATAGATGGTGTGCAACAAGACACTATAATGATTGGTGCAGGCCTTACTTATAAGTTTGACCAATCAGATTCTTCAAACGGTAGTCACCCATTAAGATTTGCTACAGCAGCTGATGCAGCTGGTGGAACTGAATATACAACAGGAGTTACTGCATCAGGTATACCTGGAAATTCTGGAGCTTATACACAAATTGAAGTAGCTGCAGGTGCACCATCAACTTTATATTATTATTGTACTAATCACGGTGGAATGGGTGGAGAAGCTAACACTGATGGTTGGGGTCGTTCGTATTGGGGTCAGGCTGATTGGGGGGATACAAATATAATTGAAACTGGATGGGGGCGTAGAACTTGGGGTTATCAAGCTTGGGGTGAAACACCTATTATTGAACTAACCGGTTTATCTGCAACAACAAGTATTGGAAGTTTAGAAGTAGAAACAAAACCTGGTTGGGGTACTTTAAATTGGGGTGAAAATGGATGGGGCACTGTTGAATCTGCAGTATTTAATATATCTGGTTTATCAGCAACTACATCTGTAGGAACTGTTTTAGCAAAAGACGTAGTAGGTTTAACTGGTTTAAGTGCAACAGCTTCTGTAAATTCTTTTGCATCTGTTTCAACAAACGCTACAATTACTCTTTCAGGATTATCGCTTACAGCTTCTGCTGGTTTATTAACAGAAGATGATCATTCAGTAGGTTTATCTGGTTTATCAGCTACAAGTGCTGTAGGTTCTTTAGCGCCAGCTGACGTAATGGGTGTATCTGGATTGTCAGTTACTTCTTCTCTTGGATCATTAAGTATTACATCAGATCCAGTACATGACATAACAGGAGTTTCAGCAACAACATCATTAGGAACAGTTACATCTTCACCTAATACTATTCAAACATTATCTGGTCAATCGGCTACTACTAGTATTGGGGGAGTTTCTATTACTGGAAACATAACTTTAATTCCAACAGGTCTAAGTGCTTTAAGTAGTGTTAATGGCGATAAATTAATATTAAGATATTACGGAAAACTTGATCCGAAGATAAGTTCAGGGTATACTACAAAAACACCTAAAACGTCTGCTGGTGGATACTCAATTAAGACGCCTAAAAACACAACAGGATATACGGTTAAGACACCATAATTATGTTTGACTTAAAACTAAATAAACAATATAAACTAACAAACTAGGAGAATTTTAACAATGGCTTCAACTTATACACCTCTTGGCGTAGAACTTATGGCAACTGGCGAAAATGCCGGTACTTGGGGAACAAAAACAAATACTAATTTAAATATCATAGAGCAAATCTCTGGTGGTTATAAAGTACAAACTTTAAATACAGCAGGAGCAGGAGCCAATACTACAGCATTAACAGAAGCAGATGGTGCAACGGGAGCGACAGTTGCAACAAGAGTAATTATTTTTGGGGCAGAATCTCCTGAAACAATTTCTGGAAATAAAATTGTAACTTTTCCAGTAGGTGTAGAAAATTTTTATCTTATTAAAAACAGTACATCAGGTTCATACACAGTACAATTAAAAGCAGCATCTGGTTCAGGTGCAACAGTTACTTGGGCAACAAGTGATAAAGGTTGGAAGCTAGTATATTTTGATGGTGTAGCAACTAACACAGGAGTTTATGATGTTGGTTTTGGTGCAGCCACTTCACCAGGTGGATCAACTACACAAGTTCAATTTAATAATTCAGGAGCATTTGGTGGAGATGCCAATTTTATTTGGGATGCTTCAACAGGTTTAAATATAGGTTCACAGAAAGAAGTAAGACTTCAGGATAGCTCTGGAGGAGAATATATAGGTATGAAAGCATCGGGCACAACTACGGATTATACTATTACGTGGCCAGCCGCAGTAGCCGGAGGAAACGACTACGTTTTAAAATCAACAACAGGTGGAGTTTTATCATGGGGAGAGATTTCAGGTGGAACATCTTGGCAAGCTGTAAAAGTAACAGGAGATTCTCCTGTATCAGGTGCAGCAGGAGCAGGATATTTTATGAATACTACTTCTGGAGCAATAACTTTAACCTTACCGGGATCGCCAACCATAGGAGATGAGATTTCGTTTGTAGATTATGCAGGTACTTTCGATACTAATAATTTAACCGTTGCAAGAAATGGTAAAAATATTAATGGATCAGCAGCAGATTTAACTGTTGCAACAGAAAGAGCAGCTAATACTTTAGTATTTACAGACAACACTCAAGGTTGGTTATTGAAAAATAATTAATAGGAGTTGAATTGTCAACTTATAGAGAAATAGTCGGAAAAAAAATTAAAAAAGTATCATCGGATCCTTCAGCGGGTACTGATGGAGAAATGTGGTACAATTCAACTACTGGAACTTTAAGAGGTCTTGCTATTTCAGAAGCATGGTCTAGTACATCAAATGTATCTACAAATAGAACTATGGGTTCTGGTTTTGGACTTCAAACTGCTACAGTAGCCGCAGGAGGCCTAATACCACCAAATACTTATCAAAGTATTTGTGAAGAATATAATGGATCTGGTTGGACTTCAGGTGGAGCTTTAACTACTGCAAGAAGATCTCAAGGAGGTCTAGGTACACTTACTGCAGGATTAATTTTTGGTGGGTATCTTGCACCCGGAGACACAAACGCTTCAGAAGAATATAATGGAAGTTCTTTTACAGAAGGAGCTAATTTAAATACCGCAAGAGCAGGGCTTGGAACATTTGGAACACAAACTGCAGGAGTAGGTGCAGCGGGATCTGTAGGACCTACAGGACAACAACTTGTAGAAGAATATAATGGCACAAGTTGGTCAGAAGAAACTAATATTAATGGAACGGCAAGATGGGGAATTGTAGGAGCAGGAACACAAACTGCTGGTGTTATTTTTGGTGGAAATAGTGCACCAGGAATGACGAAAGAAACAGAAGAATACGATGGAACTAATTGGACAACTGGTGGAAATTTGAATACGGCTAGGGGAGAAGGTTCTGGTGGTGGAACCAGTCAAACCGCTGCAATTACTTATGGTGGTAGACAAACAGGACCTGGATCAGGAACGACAGCAACAGAACTTTACGACGGAACTACTTGGTCAACTTCACCGGCTACTTTAGCAACAGCGTGTGCTTTTTGTATTCAGGGAAGTACTGGTTCTCAAACTGCTTCACTAAATGCAACAGGGTCAACTGGACCATCGGGTGCTACTCCATTTATGACAACTGCCCAAGAATTTAATATTTCACAAAACGTCATTACAGCTGCAGCATGGGCTAGTGGCGGAGCTTTAGGGACAGCTAGAGATGAAGCAGCTACAGCCCAACAAGGAACTCAAGATGCTGCTTTATATTTTGGAGGATATGATGGAGGCGCAAAGAATGAATCAGAAGAATATAATGGAACTTCATGGACAGAAGGAGATAATTTAATCACTGCAAGATGGTCCCTTGGTGGAGCAGGAATTCAAACAGCAGCGTTAGCTTTTGGTGGTAGTTCTCCCGACTGTGAATCTTATAATGGAACATCTTGGTCAGAAGCAAATAATTTAAACACTACAAGAGCGCAAATGACCGGTATAGGACTTCAAGGGGCAGCCTTATGTGCAGGTGGCCAAACAACTCCTTCAGGTCTTGGTAACGTAGAAGAATTTGATGGAACATCTTGGTCAGAAGAAACTGATTTAAGTACTGCAAGATATGGTTTTGCTGCAGCGGGAACTCAAACAGCAGGACTAGTATTTGGTGGAGTAGAATCTCCTCCAACTAAAACTAATGTTACTGAAGAATACAATGGATCTTCATGGACAGCTGGTGGTGCTTTGCTTGATACAGTTAGATATAATTTTGGTGGAGGCGGATCTCAAACTGCTGCACTAGCGATCGGTGGTCAGATACCAGCAATTACTGCTACAACACAAGGATATGATGGAACTGCATGGTCTACAAGACCAAGTTTAGGAACTGCTAGAGCGCAAGTTTCAGGATGTGCAGGCACTTCAAACACAGCAGGTTTAGCAATGGGAGGAACTACACCTCCTTATACAACTGCAACAGAAGAATTTACAGGTGAGACAACATCAGCTAATATAGAGAATTTTACAACGAGTTAATTATGAGCACATATAGAGAAATACATGGTAAAGCAGTTAAGTCAGTATCAACTGACCCATCTGCTGAAACGGATGCAGGACAGATTTGGTACAATACAACGAGCAATACTTTTAAAAGTATTGTTAATATAGCAGCATGGTCAAGTACGGCAGCAATGAGTACAGCAAGAGGTTATTTAGGTGGAATTACTGGAACGGCAGCACAAACTGCAGGATTAGCTTTTGGTGGAAACGAGAATCCTGGGGCTTCTACTAAAACAGAAGAATATAATGGGACTGGATGGTCAGCTGGTGGAGCTTTAGGAACTGGTAGACTTAGTATTGCTGGTTTGGGAATACAAACTGCAGCTGTTGGAATGGGTGGTAGAACTGCAGGAAGCGGACAAGTCGATACCACAGAAGAATATAATGGTTCAAGTTGGACAGCTGGTGGAGCATTAAGCACTGCTAGAAGATATTTATCAGGAGCAGGAACTTTAACATCAGGACTTGCTTTTGCAGGAACTACTGGTGGAGCGCCTGGAGCTGGTACACCTCAAACTGTAACAGAAGAATATAATGGAACAGCTTGGACAGGTGGTGGAGCATTAGGTACCGCTAGACAAAGAGGTTGTGGTACCGGAGCATCACAAACAGCAGCAATATGTTTTGGAGGTAGTGTACCTCCTGTAACTGGAAACACAGAAATATATGATGGAAGTTCTTGGTCTGAACAAAGTAATATGAATAGCGGAAAAGCTTCTGGTATGGGTTTTGGAATTTCAACTTCAGCAGTTTCTACTGGAGGAGAAACATCAACAGCATCTTATACATCTACTACAGAAACTTGGGATGGAACATCTTGGGCATCAAACCCAGCAACAATTGCAACTGGAAATCAAGCTATGGCTGGTCAAGGTTCTTCAACTGCTGGAATAATAGCAGGAGGTTGGAAACCAGCCCCTGTAGGAAATACTGCACAAGAATGGAATTCAACAGCAAACATAGTTACATCCGCAGCATGGTCATCAGGAGCTAATTTTCCAACATCTTCATCATCAGTAGCTGGTGTAGGACCTAGAGATGCTGCTGTAGGAATTGGTGGTTATCCAGCAGGTTCACCGCCAACAGGAAAAAGTTTTGAATACAATGGAGTAGCTTGGTCAGCTGAAGCAACTTTAAATCCCAATACTGGAACTGCAGGTGTTAACTCTGCAGCAGGAACACAAACAGCTGTTATTAATTCTCAAAGCAATCCAGGACCACCTTATCCATATGATGCAGCAGGTGAATATGATGGATCTAGTTGGTCAAACGCAGAAGATAGACCTACTGCTAATTATTCTGATGCAAGTGCTGGAACACAAACTGCGGGATTATTTTTTGGTGGAGCTGCTTCTCCATCTTCATTAAGTAATGCAACACTTTCTTACGATGGAACTAATTGGACTGTAGAGGAAAGTATGAGCACAACAAGATCAATAGCATGTGGAAGTGGTACTTCTACAGCCGCTCTTGCGGGAGGTGGTTTATCAGTACCTTCACCAGCTACTAATACATCTAACTCTGAAGAATATGGAGGAGAGTCTTGGACTGCTGGAGGAACTATGCTTGCTGCATTAAGAGAACATAGAGCAGGCGGTACTCAAACAGATACTTTAGAATTTGGTGGTAGAATACAAGGAGCCCCACCAACAACTTTTAGACTTAATTCTTCAACATATGATGGTACATCATGGTCATCAGGACCTAATTTAGCAACAGCAAGAGGTTTATCTGGATCAGGTAATGGTCCGGTTGGAGCTATATGGGGAGCTGCAGGATATTATCCAGGAAGTACTCCTAACAGAACAAATACAACAGAACATTTTAACGTAGAGACAACGGCGATAAATGTTAAAACACTTACACAAAGTTAAAAATTATGATATACAAAATTAAAAAGGAGGAAACACTATGGCACACTTTATATATGGAGTAGCTACTAACACTGGAAAAGGATTTTTCACTGCAGAAGACAGAAGAAAATTCTTCCTTAGAGGTTATCCTGCAAACGTCTGGATGGTTGGCAACAACGTCGATGGCGCTATGTGGATGGCTGAAAAGAACGGTGTTGAAAAGACAAAAGCAGAAGCACAAGCTTTAATTACAGCTGAGATTGACGCTGCAAAAGCTGCGTGGGATGCAATGTCTGACGAAGAAAAAGCTACATCAATAGGAAGACCAACTGATGTAATATTGCCATAAGGATATTCTAAATGGCAACATACGAAGAAATATACGGTAAGAGAGTAGAGGTATTAGACTCTGACCCCACGCTGAATTCAGCTTATGAGGGACAGGTGTGGTATAACTCTACTACAGGTACGCTTAAATCTGTTGTAAAATCTGCTTCATGGTCTAGTAGTGGAAATAGAACTTTTAATTCTACTCCCGCAGGTCAAGGTGGAACTCAAAATGCAGCATGGGTGTGTGGTAATTATGATCCACCAGGCACTAACACAGAAGAATATAATGGTATTGGTTGGGCAACAGGTGGAGCTATGAGTACTGCACGTAGATACGGTCAAGGATGGGGAACTCAAACAGCTGCTATTACAGCATCTGGAGCACCAATGTCTCCGCCTAATGTAGGTATGACGACTGTAGAAGAATATAATGGTTCTTCTTGGACATCAGGAACAGCTGTTCCTGCTCCAGCTAAAAGATATAATGGAGCAGGTTTAGGAGCAGTGAAAACTTCTGGATTAATATTTTGTGGAGATCAAAACCCACCTCCACTAAACACAACTTTTGAATGGGACGATTCGTCTTGGACAGCAGGAGGAGCTTATCCATTTGCTGGTCCTATAGGCACTGGATCGGCCGCTGGAACACAAACTGCTGGTATTGCTATGGGAGGAAACTCAAGTACTACTGTATGTACGTATGATGGTTCTGCTTGGACAGCTACTACTGCTTATCCCGCTTCAAAAAATTCTGTAGGAGTTGCTGGAACTCAAACAGCTGCTATAGGATTTGGTGGTTCGCCAAATACTACAGATGCTTTTTTATTTGATGGTTCTAGTTTTTCTGCAACGGCCTCTACAGCGACGCCTGCAGCTGCTTATGGTATGGGTGGTAGTTCACCTTCAACAACTACTTTAGGTATCTTTGCATCAAATTCAGCAACAGAAGAATATAATCAATCAATTAATACTATTACACCCTCAACATGGGCAAGTGGTGGAGCTTATCCTGCTGCAACATATGAACCGGCAGGACGAAGTGGACCGGCAACAGATGCTTTAAATGCTGGAGGAGGACCTCCAGGTGCTTTAACTACTGCTAATACTTACGATGGTACTTCGTGGACAGGGATTACTGCACTGGGTACAGCAAGTCGTCAAGGACAAGGAGCAGGAGCAACATCTACTTCAGGTATAATGGTTTCTGGAATAACAAATCCAGGTTATACTTTTACACCTGTTGTACAAGAATGGAATGGATCTAGTTGGGCAACTAAAACATCAGCACCAGCAGTAAGAAATAGAGGAGCTGCCGGAGGCACAACAAGTGCTTTGTTTGTTGCAGGCGGAACTAATGCTCCAGATAGTTATGAAGATAGAACAAATGTAACTAATGAATGGGACGGATCAAGTTGGACTTCAACAGGAAATATAAATACAGTTAGAGATTGGGTATCTGGAGGAGGACCACAAACTTCAGGAATTATTTTTGGTGGAGATGAACCACCAGGACCTCCCCATGTTTATTCAAATAAAACAGAAGAGTATAATGGATCGGCTTGGACTGTTGGTGGAATTTTAGCTACTGCACGTTATTCAGGTGGTGGATCAGCATCTAGTAGTTCTGATGCTTTATTTTATGCTGGTTTATCCGCATCAGGAACACCAGGAGCACGAGCTAACACAGAAGGTTATGATGGTACAGCTTGGTCAACAAGACCATCAATGTCAACAGCCCGTGGATATGTAGGATATGCAGGAAAATCTTCTACAGCTGCAATAGTTATTGGTGGAGACACAATAGCGCCAAGTGTTCAGACTGCAACAGAAGAATTTACAGGAGAAACAACAGCTGTAAACGCTAAAACATTGACAACTAGTTAAAAATAGTTATATTAGAAAGTATAAATGAAAGGAATACGACATGACTGAAAAAAGAAACATACACGCATTAATAGAAAAAGAAGCACCAAGTTTAAATAATTTATTAGATCCAGGTGATGTTAAAGAGTTTAAGGAAATGACTACTGAACTTAGAGACACATGGACTAAGAAACAAGTATTTAGAACTGAAACAGAGATGAGGATGTCTGTTTTACAAGACATGAAATATCCAACTAAAGCTGCAAAGTATTGGCAGTGTGTCAGAGAACAAAATGTTTTTTTAGAAAACTTAATGAGTTTATCATTTGATTGTAGACGTAATGAAGTTAAATTAAAAAGATTAGAACAAAAACTTGAAAAAGAAGAAGATCCAATAAAAAAAGAACTGTATCAAATAGACATAGATGAGAAAAGATACGGTCTTGCTAACATGCAATTAGTAGCTCGTGATAGAATGAGAGAAATTAAACTGTGGTCTACACTTAAAAAAGAATTTAACGATGGTTCGTTTGATACTAAAGATGTTAACAAACATCAATTAGAATCATATCATCACATTATGAAAAATAAAGCAGAAACATTAACATCTGGTTCATCACAACCAGAAGTGTTTAATGTATTAGGACAGTTAAAAACTATAGAAAGAGTTAAAAAATCAGGCGAAATGATTTATAACAAGAAAGAACAATTGGCCCATGATCTCGGAGCAAAAAAAGAATAAAAAACTTTTCTTTTTAGTTGCAATGCCGCGGTCAGGAAATACCGTCTTTGCATCTTTGATAAATCAAAATCCAAAAATAGTTTGTACAGCTAATTCTATTACATTAGAAATAATGAAAGATTTATATTTGTTAAAAACAACAGACGTGTTTCAAAATTTTCCAGACCACAAATCTTTAAACAATATTATGGATGTTGTTTATGATCTTTATTATAAAGACTGGCCTCAACAAATAATTATTGATCGGGGACCTGTATTAGCTACAGGTAATCCCGGAAACTTTGAATTAATGAAAGTACATTATAAACGTCCTTTTAAATGCATTGTTTTACTTAGAGATCTAATGGATGTTTTAGCGTCTTATATGAAATGGTACAACGAAAATACAGATGCTTTTCCTAATAGATATGCAAACACAGACGAAGATAAATTAAATGTAATTATGAATAAAGACGGTGCTGTTGTTAAAGATTTAAAAGCAATTGACACTGCATTTAAACATCCAGATATTTGTCATTTTGTAAAGTTTGATGATCTTATGAAAAACCCTAAAGAGGAATTACAAAAAATATATACTTTTTTAGAAGAACCATACTATTCTCATTATTTCGAAAACTTGAAAGATATTAATATCAATGGTATAGAATACGACGACACAATCGTAGGAAAGAATATGCATAAATTACATACAGGAAAAATAGAAAAAATATATAACCCTTACATAGAAAAAATACCTCAACGTATTAAAGATAAATATGGACACATCAAATTTTAATTTTATATTTTTAGGTCAATCGGTATTACGATATGAAGTGCCACTTGATGTATATAATATTATTAATAGTATTTATGAAAATAAGTATCCTGAATTAAAACCTGCTAACAAACAATTAGTGGGTAAGATAGAAAAAGAACATAGTTTATTTTATAGTGGTGAAGATGGTCCGAAGATGACTAAACATAATCATTTACCTAATAATGTGTTACAATGGTTTGAATCAAAATTTGTACATTATTTAAAATGGAATAAAGTTAAAGAATTTAATTTACATTTTAATTCTATTTGGGTTAATACTATGTTTGAACATGAATACAATCCAGTACACGTGCATCAAGGAAGTATGTTTACAGGACTATCCAGTGTTATGATTTTAAAATTACCACCAAGTTTTGGTGTAGAATATTCAGCAGCCGAACAACCACAAAATGGTAGATTACAAATACTAGGTTCAGCTTCGGGTCAATTTGCAAACATAGATTATCAACCAGAAATAAAAGAAAGAGATTTTTTTATTTTTCCATATGATATGCGACATACAGTTTATCCATTTAATGGTGAAGGTTATAGAAGAACACTTGCTGCAAACATGGACGTAGGATATGACCCAATTAAAAATAGAGGAGTAAATTAATGTACGAAAATAAACTTATAACAGAACCTAAATGGAAAAGTTGGATAGTTCAAACAACTACTCCAATATTTACTCCTGATCAATGTAGACAAATTATTGAATCTGGTAGAGCACAAAAACCACAAACAGCACAAGTAGGTATGGGTAAACCTGGTGGTGGAACAAATACAAATAAAAGGGTTACAACAATATCTTGGATACCTTTTAAAGAAATGGGGCATATGTATGAAGACCTTAATCAATTTATACAAAAAGCAAATGAAAATCATTTTGGTTTTGGAGATATAAGAATTACAGAAAATGCACAGTTTACAGAATATCCAGAAGGAGGGTTTTATGATTGGCATATGGATTGTGATGTAAACATGGGCCATGAACCACCTGTTAGAAAAATATCTATGACATTGTTATTAAATGATCCTTCTGAATTTGAAGGTGGGGATTTAGAAATAATGTCACCAGGTAAATTTGCAGAGCTTAAACAAGGTCATGGAATTATATTTGCATCGTTTTTAAATCATAGAGTTAATAAAGTTACACGTGGAATACGACAATCTCTCGTTGTTTGGTTTGGAGGTAAACCATTTAGATGATTAGAGAAGGATTTTTTCCCACACTTATATACGCTGAAGATTTTAAATTAAATACGGAAGATCTTGCACAAAATATAATTAACTGGTCTAACCAAGATAAAGGAATTAAAAAAACAAATGTTAATGGTTGGCATAGTGAAACTAATATGCATGAAAAACCCGAATATAAACTTTTAGTTGATGAATTATTTAAAATGGTACATCAAGTATTTAAAGAAGAGTTTTTAGATAAAAAAGCCGTACTTGGAAATATGTGGGCTAACATAAATTATCAAGGTGGTTATAACAAACCACATGTACACCCCAATGCTTTATTTAGTGGAGTGTACTATGTAAAAACCGCACCTAATTGTGGGCGTTTAATATGTCAGGACCCTAGACCGGGTATTCAAACCTGTATGCCTACTAGAATAAAGGGAGAAATTCCTAAACACTTATGGAGAGATGTTCATTTAGAACCTCAAGAAAACAGAGCAATAATGTTTCCAGCGTGGCTATGGCATTCTGTACAACCTAATGAATCAAATGATATGAGAATATCAGTAAGTTTTAATTTTATACAACATGGCTTTTAATAAATACCACGTAATTAAAAAAGCACTTAGCTACGAGTTAGCTAACTTTGTGTTTAACTATTTTCTTCTTAAACGAGATGCGGTTGCTTGGATGTATGAAAACAATATTACATATGACACAGGTATGTTAGGCACTTGGACGGATAGGCAAGTAATGAACACTTATTCTCATTATGCAGACCCTGTAATGGAGACCCTTTTGGTAAAAGTATTACCAGTAATGCAGCAAGAAACAGGCCTAAATTTAATTCCAACTTATTCATACGCTAGATTATACAAGCATGGAGACGAATTAAGAAGACATAAAGATAGACCTAGTTGTGAAATATCTACTACCATTAATTTAGGAGGTGATCCATGGCCTATATTTATTGACGGCACTGGTGCAAATACAGTCATAGATGAAGAGAGAAAAATACATAAACCTAACGCTCCCAAAGGCACTAAAGTCTTACTTGAAGTCGGCGATATGCTGGTATATAGTGGATGCGAATTAGAGCATTGGAGAGAACCTTTTGAAGGAACTACTTGCGGACAAGTCTTTCTTCATTATAACCATGTAAATGGTCCTTTTGCTGAAAAGAACAGGTTCGACAAAAGGCCGATGTTAGGTGTTCCTCCAATAAGGAATACATAATATGATGAGGTTATATGTTACAAAAATTAGGATTTCTACCAGGATTTAATAAACAGGTTACATCGACAGGTGCTGAGTCTCAATGGACAGGCGGAGAAAATGTACGTTTTAGATATGGTACGCCTGAAAAAATAGGTGGTTGGAATCAATTAGGTGAATCAAAACTTACAGGTGTTGCACGAGGACTTCATCATTTTGTTAATACAGCTTCTACAAAATTTGCAGCAATAGGCACAAACAGAATTTTATATGTATACTCTGGAGGAGTGTACTACGATATACATCCATTAACAAATCCATCAGGCACAGCTATTACTAGTGCATTTAGTACAACTAATAATGATCCAGCTGTAACAATTACTTTTGGTGGATCACATAATTTTCAAGCAGGAGACATAATTTTATTTGGCGACACTAGCACATTTAGTGCTATTACTAATTCTAATTTTGGAGCTGCAGATTTTTGTGATAAAAAATTTATGGTAACTAGTGTACCAACTGCAACGACTATAACTATTACAATGCCATCAAATGAAACCGGCAGTGGAGCAACTACTTCTGGTGGGATAACTTATTTTCAATACTATCATGTAGGACCCGCTGAACAAATAGGTGCATTTGGTTGGGGTATATCATTATGGGGTGGTAATATTTTAGGATCTCTAACAACTACATTGACAGCTCCAGGTTTAAATAATGATGCTTTTGGTACAGGTGGATCAGGAACCACTATTAATGTTGGAAGTACAACAGGTTTTCCTTCAGCAGGTACAAATTATGTTCAAGTAGGAACTGAAGAAATTTCTTACACTGGTGTTACTGCTACAAGTTTAACAGGTATTACTAGAGCAGTTAGAGGTTCAACAAGAGCTGCTCATAGTGGAGGAGTTACTGTAACTAACACATCTAGTTGGACTGGATGGGGATCAGCTGCAGCTAACACAGACTCAGTGACAGACCCAGGACTATGGTCTTTAGATAATTTAGGTACAACTCTCATTGCTCTAATTCACAATGGAGAGTGTTTTCAATGGGATGCTGATGCATCAAATGCAACAGCAACCCGTGCTACTATTATATCTGGTGCACCAACAGCATCTAGAGATATGTTAGTTTCAACTCCCGATCGTCACTTAGTATTTTTTGGTACAGAAAAAACTATTGGAAATAAAACTACACAGGATGATATGTTTATAAGATTTTCGTCTCAAGAAGATATTACAGATTATACACCTACCGCTGAAAACAGTGCTGGTACACAAAGATTGGCTTCCGGATCACGGATCATGGGAGCTACACTTGGTAGAAATGCAATTTATATTTGGAGTGATACATCTTTATTTACTATGAGATTTGTTGGAACTCCTTTTACATTTGCATTTGAACAAGTTGGAACTAACTGTGGATTGATTGGTATGAATGCAGCTGTTGAAGTTGATGGTGCTGCATACTGGATGTCAGAAAATGGTTTCTTTAGATACACTGGTAAACTAGAATCTATGGATTGTTTAGTTGAAGACTATGTTTATGATGATCTTAACACAACCTCTAACCAATTAGTTTATTGTGGTATTAATAACTTGTTTGGTGAGATTACTTGGTTTTATGCAACGTCTACATCTAATGTAGTTAATAGAGCAGTTACTTATAGTTATTTAGACTCAACTGCTAAACGACCTATATGGTTTACTAATGCAAGTGGTTTATTTCCAAGAAGCACATGGGAAGACTCATCAGTATTTGGTTTACCACACGGAACTAAATATAATGCAGGAGTTGATACATCATTTGATGTGACTGGTAATACAGATGGTACAACAATTTATTTTGAACATGAAACCGGAGTTAATCAACAAGAAGCAGCAACAACAGCTGTAGCAATTCCCGCTAATATTACATCTGGTGATTATGATATTACACAAAAAGTTGTAAGAGGAGCAGCTACAAATTTAGGTGATCTTAGAGGAGACGGTGAAAACATTATGCGAGTTAGTAGAATTATACCTGACTTTATATCACAACAAGGCACTTCTATTATACAATTAGATTTAAGAAATTATCCTAATAATGCAGCAGCTAGTTCATCATTAGGGCCCTTTAGTGTTACATCTAGCACAACAAAAGTAGACACACGTGCAAGAGCTAGAGCAGTTGCATTAACAATATCAAACACAGCAGTGGATACTACTTGGAAGTTAGGAACTTTTAGATTAGATATACATGCTGGAGGAAGACGATAATGGAAGCAGCGGTAATAGAATTTGCTAAAAGATATGGCATGGCAAAAGCTATAGAATATTTTGGTTTAGATAAACAAACACAAAACCCTAAGTATACTTTTGGACTGCCTTTTACTAGTAACCAAGTAAGTTTTAATCCTCTTCAAACTTTAGGAAGATTTGGTTTAAATAAAGCTGTGAGTAGTGGTGGTTTAAGTAGCCTAATAGGTCCTGGTCTTTTACTAGGTGGCGCATTGATGTTAGGTAACGCTTATAATCCTTTAAATCCAAATGCAAAAAATTATAATCCAGCTCTTAAAGGTCAAATGAATTATTTAAATTTTAATAATATGATAGGATCAAATCCAGGAAGTGGTTTAACTCAATATGGACCTGGATCAGTATTAGCTGGTCAAAATGTTGTATCTTTATTTGGAACTAATGATTATGAAAAACAGTTAAATAAATATAAAGATAAATACTACGATAAAATGTCTCAAAAAAGAAAAGATAAATTAGACAAAGAAATAGGAGATATTCAAGACTATAATGTACAAAAAACTATAGAAAAAAATCAATTACGAAATTTACAAAATATAAACGCTGGTGGTGACGGAGGAGGAATGCAAACTTCTGGATTTGCAGATGACGGTGGACCTGTTAGTAACAGAACAGGTAGAGGAAGACAAGGTTATGATAGAGGAGGCATTGCAAGTTTATAATGGCAAAAATAGTACAAACATTAACTAGAGCAAGTCAAGAATACGAAGAAGATGTAGCACAGTCTTTAGTTAGAGATTTAGATGCAGTGTTAGAAAAACTTAACACTACATTTCAAGAAGAATTAAAACAGGAGATAGAAGCTAGAAGTTTCTTTTTAGATTAATGGCAGTAGTAAACCAATATAAATTTGTAGGTATAGATAATAGTACAAGTGGTAGTGCACTTACACCATTAGGGTCAGGTATTCCTGCAGTTAATGAAACTATTGTTATTAAATCTATACTTGTTACATCAGCTGGCACACCAAGTGTCACTATTTTAAATAATAGCATTACAGCTATAAAATCAGTGCCACTTACAGCTAATCAAACTAAAGAATTATTAACCCAACCGCTAATAGTAGAAGGTGGCAAAACTTTTACAGTACAATCAAGCACAACAGACTCGTTTGATGTAGCTATTAGCTATCTAAACATTAAGAAAGAGGTAACAACATAATGAATGATATACCAGTAATAACACCAGATAAAATAATAACAAAAATATCAAACAACAAAACCGGAGAGGTGTACGAGACAGAAGAGGCTTTAAAAGCTGCTAATATTCCTGATGAGGATGTGCAAAGAGATGTGACAGTTATCATGCCACCTCTTGATTTAATAGGAAAAACAAAGTAGTATGAGAAACTCTTTAAAATAAGGCAACTATGGCAATAACAGACATACAAATTTCAGAAGAACTAGAGACTAACGCACCATCTATTAAGTATAGAGGAAACGAAGGTCCTAAATCTCCACAAGAAATGGAGATGATGATGTCAGGTAATCAACCATTACCAGAAGATCCAACTAAACCAATTAATCCTTTTGCACCTAAACCTACAGGACCAGTTTTACCTAACAAAATGGCTTTTGATGATACACCTGCTTTTGAATTAGAAGAATTAAAATTATTAATAGAAGAATTTGAAAGAGATAATGATAGAAAACCAACAAGTATAGATGACTTAAAAAGATATTTTTATATTAAATATGGAAAAGATAGATTATCGGAAGTAGAAGAAACAGTGTCTGACAGACAGATGGCAGCGTATGGTGGTATCATGGGTATGGATGGTAGAAAACAATATGGTATTGGATCATGGTTTCAAAAAGCAAAAGACAAAGTTGTAGATGATTTAATTCCAAATGAAATAAAAGAAAATCCTTTACTAACAGCTGCAGCAGTAGCAGCCGGAGATTATTATTTAAACGATAGAAGTTATTTAGATGGTATTCTTAAAGGGACAAAAGAATTTATTACAGGTGGAGATGATAAACCAAATGTTATAAAACGAATTTTAGATACAAAAACAATAGACGACAGAACTGTAGGTGGTGATATTTTAGGATCAATATCTCAAAACATTTTACCAATAGTTGGTGGTATTGGAGCAGGTTTATTTACTAAAAATACAGAGTCTGACACACCAGGTTTACCTGATGATCAAACAGGAATAAATTTAGCAGACTATAAAAAAGCTGCAAACTTATTAAATCAAAAACAAGGACTAGCAGCTAATATGAATTTTTTACCAACTGTTGCATCAAGAAAATATTCACCAGAAGAAATGGCTATTACATATGCACAAGCAGCTAACGGTGGAAGAATAGGTATGGCAGAAGGTGGATTAATGGACCTTGGTGGTATGGAAAAAGATTACAGAGCTGAAGGTGGATTTGTTCCAATAGGTAAACGAGAAAAAGCTGACGATGTACCTGCAAGATTAAGTGTAAATGAGTTTGTATTTACTGCAGATGCTGTTAGAAACGCAGGTGGTGGAGATATAGATAGAGGAGCACAAGTTATGGAAAACATGATGAAACATTTAGAAGCGGGTGGACAAGTATCAGAAGAGTCACAAGGAATGCAAGGCGCTAGAGATATGTTTGAAGTTTCGGAAAGATTAAGCGAGGTAGTATAATGGCAATAGAACAAGTACAAAATTTACCACAACAATACGTAACAGATTTAGGTGTTGACTATGGAAAACAATTAGCAGGTTTAACATCTATACCATTAGATACAGCTAAACTTGCACCGCAAGTAGCTGGTCAAGATCCTTTACAAACACAAGCTTATAATTTAGCAGGATCAGGTGTTGGAGCATACCAACCTTATCTTACACAACAAGCAGCATACTCAGGACCACAAGCTTACCAAGCTTTTACATCCCCCTATCAACAAGATGTAATTGATGCAACATTATCAGAATTTGACAAACAAACTCAAGCAGGTCTATCAGGTATTGGACAACAAGCTGCGATGTCTGGTAACTTAGGTGGTGGTAGAGAAGGTGTCATGAGATCACAATATCAATCTCAACAAGATGCTAATAGAGCATTATTAAATGCGCAATTATTACAACAAGGATTTGGTCAAGCACAGACAGCAGCACAGACAGCATTTAATCAACAAGGACAATTAGGTCAAAACATACAAGATTTTGGAACAGCAGATATTAACCAGTTGGGTCGATTGGGCGGACTACAACAGGCACAGACACAAGCAGGCCTTGATGCAGTAAGAGAAGCAAATAGATTAGAAGCATTTGAACCTTATGAAAGATTAGGTACGTATGGTTCTGGAGTTGCAAGTCTATTCTCTGGCAATGCACCATTCGGTAACCAATCAACAATAACACCTAATCCAACACCATTACAAACGGCTCTTGGAACAGCTAGTGTACTAAGTGGTATCTTTGGTGGACGTGGTGGTTTTAAAGATAACCCAATGAACCCGTACGATTAACATGAGCAGAATATTAAGTAGACCTATGTTTAGAAAAGGTGGTAGTGCCGGTGAAGGTATTACATCTGGACTAAGACAAGGTTATAATACTAACGCAAACAATACTGTAAAGCAAAACGATTTATCTAAAATGAATCTTAAAAATATGAACATGCAACAGATTAAAGATCTAGCAGACAGCATGGCTTTTAAAGCACCACCGATGCAACCAGACAGATCGTTAGATGATTTTAAAATAGATTTTGGTTTAGATTTAATATCAAGATCACCAGGTGGAAACATATTTCAAACAGCAGGCGCAGCAGCTAAAGAACCATTTGCTAATTTTAGAGCAAGCAGAGCAGCATACAACAAAGCTGCAAATGAAAGAGCAATCAACAGATACAACAGTCAAACAGGAATGTTTGATACATTGTTAGGTGCACAGGCTAAGATCCTTGGATCAGAAGGCGGATCTAAAACGTTTGCTAAACAAGCAAACGATGCAGAGATACAAGCTCTTATGACTCAACTGTTTGAATTAGATGCACAGCAACAAACAGATCAAGCTTTATCTGATGAAGAGTATGCACAACAACAAGCAATTTTAATGCAAAGACTACAAGGATACACTGGTAAAAATCCTGCGGTAACATCTTTGTTTGGTAATAAAGAACAAGCAGACATTGTTATTCAAGGAATACAAAATGATATAACAAACAGTGAAGCAATAATTAAAGTTATGGGTCCTGATGGAGAAATGATAGAAGTAGTAGAAGGCGAATACGCTAATGAAAATCCTAAGTACATTGCAGAAGAAACAGCAAAAAGATACATAGAATTATATAATAAAATGATTAAAGAATCTATGGGTTTAGCAGAAGGTGGTAGAGCTAATTTTAATATGGGTGGTGGAGCAGATGTAATGGAAGAAGAAGTACAGATTACAGAAACACAACCAAAAGAAATTGCACCAACAGGAGACAGTTTATCTTACGAAGAACTAAGATCAAGACTACCAAAAGAAATAACAGATGACATCGTCGTAATTCTAGCAGAAAGCCCACAAGCTTTAGTAGATTTTGCAGAGATACAAACACAAACGGATGTTGATGAATTCAACATGAAGTACGGAGTAAATTTATCATTACCGTCAGGAGCGTAACATGGCCGACGAAAAAGAAAAGCGAACTCTTTTAGGTGATATCCAAAAAAATATCATAGACAAAATTGGTAACGAAAATATCATGGAAGGTGATATTACACGTTATAAAGTTCCAAAAAAATTACCTGAAGTTCCAATCAAAACTATAGAGCGAAGTAAAAAGAAAGTAATTGAAAACGAAAGCGAGTTTGAAAATGCTTTTAATTATGCAATGGAAAAAGCATATGACAGAAGTAAACTTCCAACTAAGTATACCAAAGAAGGTTTACTACAGGCAGCGTTAACTTTTACTAATGTTGGTATGGCACCAATGTTAGAAAAATATAGACAAGACCAAGATCCAGAAGTTAAAAAGAAAAGAAAATACATAGAAGGTTACACTGACATAGCTAAATCTATTATGAGAGGTGGTCCTAACTTTGTAAGATCAGCTAGTGAGTTTGTACTAACACCTATTGACTATACATTTAACACAGACTTTCAAACAAAATTTAATAAAATGATGGACACAAAAGAAGTGCTCGGTGAAGCAGAAACTTTACCAGGTGCATTGGCAGAATTATTATCAGAGTATGCAATACCAGTAGCTGCTGCAACTAAAGTTGTTAACGGGGCAAAAACTTGGAAGTCTATAAAAAACTTACAACAGTTTATGGGTACAAGTAAAGCATCTAAGATTGCTCAAAGAATGGGAAGAGATGCAACCATACTTGGTATAGCAGAAACAGCTGTAAGATCTGGATCACAACCCAACGAAGACTACGGTTTTATAGTTCAACCTGAATCTACCAAAGGATTAAAAGGAAAAGAATTAGCACTAGCTACTATTAAAAATAAATTTAGATACGCAAAAGAAGGTACACTAATAGGTGGTGGCTTTCCGTTAGGTGCAAAAGTATTACAACAGACATATAAATATGGAGCTAAACCTGTAATCAAAGGAACATTAAATGTAGCCGGTAAAACTATGGGTGGTGTTGCTAAAGTTGCAAGTATGGATAAATATGTACTACCAAACATGGCCAAAGGATTAAGATACGCTGCAGTCAAACCATTAGAAAAAGTTGTAGCACCTATTATAATTGGAGCATGGGCTAAAACTAATCCTCTTAAAGTTGCAAAACAATTACCACCATTTGCAGAGTGGCGAATGTTATCTAAAACTAATCCTAACAAAGTATTATCAGAGACAGCATCACTAGATGATTTTTTATCTAACTTTAGATCATTTGCTAAAGACACTTTAGAAATGGGTTTAATAAAAGAATCATTAAGAAATACAATTAAAGGAAAAACTAGAAAAATAAATAAAGCGTTAGATGATTTAGATCAGGCGTACTATAAATTAGCACAAGGTTTTCAAGGAAAATATAATCAAGGTGTTACATCTAAAGTAGGACAAAAATATGATCTAGATAAAGTTACAGAATATTTAAAAGGTCAAAGAAAACTAAATGATCTACCAGAAGAGTATAGGTTTTCTGCAAAAGATATTGATAAAAATATGGATGAACTTAGAGAAGCACTATCAAAAGCGTTACCAAACAATCAAAAGTTTGCTGATTTTAAAAAAGATTTATTAAATAGAGGCAACAAATATATGAGAGCGTCATTTGATATATTTGAAAGACCAATGTTTCAACCGTTAACTAAGGACAAAGAAGCAGCTGTAGATTACGTATTAAAAAAAGTAGTAAGAGGAAACAAAGACTTTAAAGAAGCTGCAGCATTAGAGTTTCCTAATTTAAGTAAAGACGCAGCATTAAAAGAACAAGCAAAAAGAATTGTAGATAATATTTTATACACAGGTCGTGCAGAAAAAATGGACCCTATTGCGGCATTAAGAAAAATAGGTCTTAAATTTTTAAGAGATGATAATTATAAATTTTTAAAACGAGGTGAGGAATTACCAGATGTTATACAAAAGTTATTAGGTAAAGGAGACAACTTACGATCATCGGTGGCTATGACTACAGCAGAAATGATGAGTCAGGTGTATACTAAAAGAGCTTATGATAATCTATCTAAGGTTTTACAAAACTCAGGACAATTAGTTAAGACAGAAGCACAAGCTATGAAGTTTCCTGGCTACGAACAGATACATAAGATACCGGGTTTGGGTGTATTATCTAGTGACATTCAAGGATTGTATGCATCAAAAGAATTAGCAAACGCATTAAAAAGTACACGTGGACCGTTAGATAAATTAATTGAAGCATCTATCTATAGACACATACTACAGTTTAAAGTTTTAACACAGATGGGTAAGACAGTATTCTCACCACAAACTCAAGTGCGTAATGTATATTCTGCAGGATTCTTTCCATTTGCAAGAGGACATATAGGTGGTAACTCTAGTGTATCAGACTCATTTAAAATTGTATTAGAAGATATCTTTCCATCAGGTAGAATAACCAAAGAAAAATTATTTGATTTTATAGAAAAAGAAATATCATTAGGTACGATGGATGAAAACATTATATCATCTGAGCTTGGTGCAGTATTAAATGATATTAAAGGTGGCGCTGTAAATACATTAGACGAGTTGTTTGAAGCATTTACTAAAAAACCATTAGTCAAAGACGCAACACGTTTGTATGCAGGTGGTGATTCTTTGTGGAAAATATATGGTAGACAATATGTCAAGTCTCAAATGACTGAAGTATTACCAACTATACCTAAAGCTTTAGAGTATGCTAATCACATGGGTTTAAAAATAGGACCAATTAATCCTATGACAGGTGCTAAACGTACTTTAGATAATATATTAGATGAAATATCAGCACACGAAATTAGAAACGTGTACCCAACATACAGTAAGGTACCACCGGCAATTCAATCAATAAGAAAACTACCACTTGGTAACTTCGTTGCCTTTCCTGCAGAGATCTTGCGTACTGCAACACGGATCATGGATTTTAATCTTAAACAAATGGCACATCCTAATCCTAGAATAAGACAGATGGGTCTTAAAGGAGCAATCAGTACACCATTAGCATTTGGTGGTGTTGGTGTCGGAGCTACAGCTTTAAGTCAAGCGTTAACAGGCACATCACCTGAACAATGGTCAGCATATCAAAGATCATTTGCTGCTGATTGGGATAGAAATGTAAATCTTGTAGCCTTTACAGGTTTTGACAAAGGTAAAGCTAAAGCATTTAACTTTTCATACTTTAGTCCGTATGATTTTTTACAAAAACCATTAAAATCTGTAATGGAAAAAGCAGCTGAACAAAATTTAAATCCACAAGATACAGATGAGTTTGTATTAAATATGATGTTAGCTCCTGATGGACCTATCATGGAAATGTTAAGACCATTTATATCAGAACAATTGGGACTAGAAGCTTTATTGGATGTACAACCAGGTGGTATATTACTTGGAGGTAGAGGTGGTAGAACAGCCGAAGGTGTTAGAATTTATTCAGAGTCTGATGATGTTGGAGACAAAGTACAAAAATCATTTATGCACTTAATGAATGCAGTAGAACCAGGACTGGTATCAACAGCACAAAAATTTGAAAAAGGTGCAACAGATGATTTAACTAGAGGTGGTCAACCGGTTAATTTAAAAGATGAATTAATTGCATTACTATCTGGAGTTAGAATTATTAATATAGATATATTAAAATCTATGGAATACAAAACTGGTGAGTTCAACAGATTAATGAGAGCTATTGATGACACTGAAAATATATATTCTCCTGAAAATTATAACTCGAGAGGACCTGAAGTAATACTTATAGAGTATAATCAAATGCAATTAGAAGGATACAGAATACAACAAGACTTTTATAAAATGATTGTAGATGCAAAAACTATAGGTTTAAATAACTTTGACATTAAAAAAAAATTAAAAGAACAAGGACTAGGTACTAAGATGATAAACAATTTAATGAATGGTACATTTACACCTATTAATTATTCTGATGCTAGATTTAAAAAGAAAGTTAAGGCAGTAGAACGATTAGCTAAAGAAAAAACAAAAGAAAGTGCAGACTATAGATTTATTGTAGATCCTAATTATCTATATCCTAAACTTCAATTAAACTTATTAAAAAATAGTTACAGATTTAAAAAGTTAGATCCTGAAGATAAATTAAAAGTGTATAAAGAAGGTAAGAACCCTAACACTGAAGGTATATTTGGTAAATTTTTAAAAGGTGGACCTGGATTAATACAACGTGGTAAAAATTTAATTAACAAAGTTTTACCTGGTGAACCTATGAGTAAAATACAAACACCACCATTAGGTAACACACCAATGCCTGCAAAAATAGCAAGTAACACGCAACAAATTAACCCACAAACTAACTTGACACGAACTGAAGAAGCGTTACTATCACCAACAGAAAAGGTAATAGCAGGGAGAACTTAATGGCTAAAAATGCATTACAAAAAATTGAAGAACATGAAAAGCTGTGCAGAATTATGCAAAAGCAAACTCATGACAAAATTAATAAAATAGAAAATCAAATTAGTAGATTAGAAAAAATTGTACTAGTGTCTGCTGGTATGTTAATTATGGGTATGGCTAATATGATATTTATGTTATTATCAAACTCACCAACTTAAAAAATTTATGCAATTATCGAAACATTTTACTCTTGAAGAGATGACTAAGTCAATGACTGCAACTCGAAAAGGAATCGACAATACTCCAGGAGCTGGAGAAATTAAAAGTTTAGGAGATTTATGTTATGAAATTTTGGAACCGCTTCGTGCGCACTTTGATAAACCCGTTACTATTACCTCTGGCTACCGTTCAGAGGCGTTATGTGAAGCGATCAACAGCAAAAAGACATCGCAGCATGCCAAGGGCCAGGCGGTCGACCTAGAAATTTTTGGCGTGCCCAACATTCAGACAGCTTACTGGCTTTCTAATAACGTGGACTTCGATCAATTGATAATGGAGTACTACGACAAAGACGACCCCGCAGGTGGCTGGGTCCACATAAGTTATCACGAATCAGATTCAAACAGAAAACAAGTATTAACCTTTGACGGAAAAAAATACACCGAAGGACTACCAGAAATGAAGTGGTCCGGCGGAAAAATCGTAAATTAAAAATTACAGCGCGGTACGCGTGTATATCCTATTAAATCCATGACCTTAATTCTTCTCCTAAAACTTCTGATGCTATGTTTATTTTTTTTCGTAGAGCTTTTACGATTTTTTCATCCACTGTATCGTCCGCCATTAAATCAACATAAGTTACCGATTTTTTTTGGCCGATTCTGTGTGCTCTGTCTTCTGATTGTAATCGTTTTTCTAGGTCATATCCGTTAGAATAGTAAATTACAGTGTTTGCAGCCGTTAAAGTAATGCCATAGCCGCCCGTAGAAGGCGTTCCAACAATAAACCGACACTTAGGGTCGTCCTGAAAACGCTTAATATTAGGCTGTCTCTCTTCTTGTGGAGTTAATCCATAATAGTCAACAATGGACCCCGGACCATATTTTTTACTAACAGCTTCTATTATGTTAGTAATATCATATTGATAGTGAGCCCAAATAATTGCTTTACCTTCTGTTTCCTCAAGAACATCCATTAATTCTGTTATTCTATTATTAGGAATAGGCTGTGTTGCACCATCGTCAGCAGTAAAATGACCGCAAGTTATTTGTTGTAAACGCATTAATTGTGTCAATGTATTTACTGTTGTAGATTGTTTACCTTTTAATACAGCTATTGCTTCTTTTTTCATTTGTTCGTATAATTTACGTTGATCAGGAGTCAAAGATATTTGACGTTTAATAAATATTTTATCAGGTAAATCTAAACAATCTTCTTTTAAAACACGATAAGAAAAATCTTTTAATTTATCGGACAATTCACCTAAATTTTTAAAACCATTTACAACCTGTATTTGTCTACCGTGCATATGTAATGTTTTCATTTCTGCATACCTATTTCTAAATGCATAATAAGAAGTAAAATCTAATAACCATGGACTTAAAAAATCACATTGTGTGTATAAATCTAATGGATTTTTAGTTACAGGAGAACCTGTCATTATTCGTCTATATATTGCAGATGCTGCAAGTTTAAGAATATTTTTAGTTCTTTTAGCTGTAGGAGTTTTAATAGTAGTAGACTCATCAATAGCCATTAAGGTTCTATGAGAAGATAAAAACTTATAAGCAAAATTCATGCCTTTAGTTGTGCTAAAAGCTTCTACATTCATAATTAACATATGTAGATCTTCTCCGGGTTGAAATAATACGTCTAATTTTTCTTGTTGTTTTTTAGTAATAGCTGATTTCCACAACACAGTTTCATGTGTTATATGAGCAGGTAAATGAGTTGGTATTTCATTATTATACCAAGTGCCTACTACACCTTTTGGTGCAATAATAAGAGCACCATTAACTTTACCTTTGTCGTAAAGCATGGCTAAATTGTCTATTAATACTTTTGTTTTACCTGTACCCATTTCCATAAAATAAGCATAGGTTTCTCTATTCCATGATTTTTCTAATGCAGTCATTTGATGCGCATATGGCTTTGTTTTAAATTTATAGTTCATAAATTTTCTTCTTTCTAGTTGACAATATAATGAACAAGACCTATATTGTCAAGCATGAAAGAAAAAATAATTAGGTACGAAGATATGAAAAAAAGTGATTCACCCACTGTTCATGTTATTCAACATATTCCAGGAACAGCAGAAGGTAGACCTAAAATAAATATTATGGGTGCAGCTGAATACGGAAAATTTAAATTTTTATTACCAGAACTTTCACAAATTATTTTTTCACCAGGTCCACTTATTTTTAAATTAAGAAAAGAATTAGCTAGCTATAAAAAAACAGATTATTTATTATTAACAGGGGATCCTGCAATAATTGGAGTCGCATGTTCTATAGTTTCTGATATAACCAACGGCAAATACAACTTATTGAAATGGGATAAACAAGAAAGAAAATATTATTCTATTGAAATAGATTTATACGAGAAAGGAAAAATAGATGAGTAGTATTGACTTTGAAAAAGACCAACAAGAGGTATTACAAAAAACGACAAGCTTACAATCTTTAGCTGATCAAGTAGAAAGATTAGAAGCTATGCAACAACAATTTGAAATACAAGACGAATCTTTAAAAGAAAAGAAAAAACAAATAGAACATTTATCTGGAGAAGTAATTCCAACTATGATGTCTGAGATGGGATTATCACATCTTAAATTAATAGATGGTTCTACAGTAGATGTTAAACCAAATTACAGTGCAAATATTTCTGTTGCTAACAGAGAGAAAGCATTTAACTGGCTTCGTGAAAATGGCTTAGGTGATATAATCAAAAACGAGATATCCGTATCATTTGGTCGTAACGAGGATAACAAGGCAGCTGATTATGCTGCTCTTGCAGAGGAACGTGGGTTTCAACCAACACAAAAGTTGAAGGTTGAGCCCATGACTCTTAAAGCGTTAGTCCGTGAGCGTTTAGAGGCAGGTAAATCAATGCCAACGGAAATTTTCAACGTGTTCGTTGGAAATAAAACAACAATAAAAAGGAACAAATAAACATGAACCAAGTAACAGAGAAAAAAGAAGGAGCATTAGCAGTCAACTTGTTTGAAGCTGATGCAAATCAAGGTGCTCAAAATATAGCGCAGGAAGATCTTGCGTTACCTTTCCTAAAAATTTTGGGACAACTATCTCCGGAAGTAAACAAAAGAGATGGTAAATATGTCGAAGGCGCAGAGCCCGGCAAGATAATCAACACTGTGACAAACGAATTGTTTGATAAAATTAGTGTTGTACCTTGTCATTACAAAAGACAATACATAGAATGGCAAGACAGAGGTACTACAGGAAGTGGTGCACCTGTTGCAATTCATAATGCTGATAGTGATATTGTTAGTCAAACCACAAGAGGTAAAGACTACAAAGATAGATTACCAAATGGTAATTATCTTGATAACACGGCAAGTCACTTTGTATTAGTCATTGGTAATAATCCATCAACAGCTTTGATTTCTATGAAATCTACTCAACTTAAAGTTAGTAGAAAATGGAATTCATTAATGATGGGTATCAAGCTACAAGGTAAAAATGGTTTGTTTACACCGCCAACATACAGCCACATTTATAATCTATCTACTGTTCAAATGTCTAATGACAAAGGAACATGGTTTGGATGGGAAGTGGAAAAGGCAGGTCCAGTAGAAGATAAAAATATCTACGGGATGGCAAAGTCTTTTGCACAAAGTGTCGGTAAAGATGAAGTGCAGGTTAAGCACGGATCAGAAGATACTAAAGAAGCATCACCGTACTAATCGAATCCTAGGAGTGGGCGTGAAAGCGAGAGTGGAAGCGCCCATTAAAAAATATGTTTGAAAAAATATTTAAAGGATTGGAGCGAGCTCATGGTTGTACTAAAGTAAGTACGCCAGTTGAGAATGGTGTCAAATTAAAAGGGCAATCATTCGTAGTACGTCAACCAGTGACCACGGAACTGTGGACTATGCATTTAAATGGCACACAGAGTCTGGGTATTATACCAATTAACGAAGATAACCAATGTGTGTGGGGGTGTGTAGATATAGATTCTTACGCAGGGTTTGATCACAAAAAATTAATAGATAAAATAAAACAGTTTAAACTACCTTTGGCTGTGTGTCGGTCAAAGAGCGGGGGAGCACACGTCTTTCTCTTCTCCGAACAACCGGTAGCAGCAGAAAGAATGAGAGACAAACTAACGGAGATAAAAACATTACTAGGATACGGCGGATCAGAAGTCTTTCCAAAACAAATTCAATTAAAATCAGCAGACGACACAGGCAACTTTTTAAATCTACCATATTTTGGTGGTGATAAAACTACTCGTTATGCATTTAAAGATAATGGCGAAGCTGCAACACTAGAAGAATTTTATAAAATTTACGAAGAAATAAAACAATATGATCTTGATTTTGTTAAAATAACAAGACCAGAATCAGAATACTCTGATGCACCACCATGCATAGAACTTATGGCTATGAATAAAATACCAGAAGGTGGTAGAAATAATTCTATGTTTCACTTTGGTGTATATGCTAAAAAGAAATGGCCAGCAGAATGGAAAAGTAAAATGACTTTATTTAATGCTACAGCATCAACAACACCATTAAGTGAATCTGAAGTAGAAATAATCAAACGTCAACATGACAAAAAAGAATGGGGTTATAAATGTAATGATACACCTATGTGTAACTTGTGTGATAAAAAATTATGTAGAGAAAGAAAGTTTGGTATTGGTGAAGAGATAGTGTTTCCTGCATTAACAGACTTACAAAAAATTAAATTAGAAAAGCCGTACTACTATCTTAATGTAGATGGTGAACGACTACACCTGGAGAATGTAAAATTTTTAAAACAACAGAGTTTGTTTCAAGAAGCATGTATGGAACAATTAGATTTTAAACCACCAACAGTCAAACCAAAAGATTGGGACATGATAATAAATCCACTGATGAAGAACCACGAACCAATAGATCCTCCAGAAGGTGTAACTACACAAGATCAATTACAAAATCATTTAGAAGAGTTTTGTTTAGATAGACACATAGGGTCTGATATAAAAGATTTAAAACGTGGTGGTGTATTAACTAAAGATGGTTACCATCATTTTATATTTGATAAATTTTACAATCAGTTTTTAATTAGAAAACGTTGGGATGTGCCATACTCACGTACAGCACAAATGTTAAAAGAAACATGCAACTGTGATGACAAGCGAATAAGTAAGGAAAGAATATCTGTGTTTGTTGTAAAACAATTTGATAAAAAGACAGATGATTATACACAAAAAGAACTTAAACCGAAAGATCCATATTAATGAGAACAATAGTATTGGGACCACCAGGCACAGGTAAGACAACAACTTTGTTAAACAAAGTAGATGACTATCTTAAACAAACTGATCCTGATAAAGTTGGATACTTTGCATTTACACAAAAAGCTGCATACGAAGCAAGAGACAGAGCAATTAAAAAATTTAATCTTACAGAAGATGATCTTCCATACTTTAGAACTTTACACTCATTAGCATTTAGAAAGTTAGGAATAAAAAAAGATCAAGTAATGCAACAAAGACATTACAAGGATTTAGGTAAGAAGTTAGGTTTTCCTGTAACCTATGCAGATTATCAAGAAGACCAAGGCAGTGCATTTAATTCTGACAGTGAGTATCTACGCATTATACAACTAGCACAACTACGCAACATTACACCAGAACAACAGTTTGATTTACACGAACATACGCAGGACTTAGAACGAAGTACATTAAGAATTATAGATAACGAATTAGCCAGATACAAAAAAGAATATAACTTAATAGATTTTAATGACATGATTACAGAGTTTACTAAGTCGGATAAATCACCAAAGTTTGATGTTGTATTTATAGACGAAGCACAGGACCTGTCGTTAATGCAATGGGACATGGCTAGAACTATTTGGAATAAAACAAAAGATTCTTTTATTGCAGGTGATGACGACCAAGCAATATACAAATGGGCTGGTGCTGATGTAGATTCTTTTATAGCTTTAAAAGGACAATACTTACCACTAACACAATCTTATAGAATACCAGCTAAAGTTCATGGTGTAGCAATGGGTATAATTAATAGAATTAGAAATAGAATAGATAAAACTTGGCAACCTAAAACTGTACAAGGAAGTTTACAAAGGCACTACAGCACCGACACAATTGATATGTCAGCCGGAGAATGGTTGGTATTAGGAAGAACTAAACATCTATTAAAAGATATAGAAGAGTCTTTATATCAACGTGGTCTTTATTACACGTCTAAATATAGAAGAGGTACAGAAAAAGATTTACACGAAGCAGCTACAGCATGGGAGCATTTAAGACAGGGTCAGTTAGTTAATTTTAAACAAATAGAAAATATGATTAAATACATTGGACCAAAGAATTGGCACAAGAAAAAAATAAAAGGTATGGCTAAAGAATCTTTTTATGGAATAGATCAACTTGTAAGAGACTATGGTCTACAAGTTAAAACAGTTTGGTATGAAGCCTTTGATGATGCTGGACAGACTAAAGTAGATTATTTAAGAAAGATGAGAAAAAATGGAGAAAAGTTAAACGAGAAACCACGAATAGAATTATCTACTATACACGGAGCTAAGGGTGGTGAATCACAAAACGTTGTGTTGTTAACAGACTTAACACAAAATACTATGAAAGGTTATGAAAGAGATCCAGACGATGAAAACAGATTGTTTTATGTTGGTGCAACTAGAACAAAAGAAAATTTACACATAATAGAACCAAAAAAATATGAAAAAGGATTTATGATATGACAAACGTTTGGGATAAACAACACGGCGGATCACACTATCAAAAATTTAAAATTCAACCTAGCAAGTTTGTAGTTGAGAATGAGTTGCTGTTTCCAGAAGGTTGTGCTATAAAATATATCTGTCGTCATAGACTGAAAGGAAAGAAGGAAGATATTTTAAAAGCAATACATTTTTTAGAAATGATACTTGAACGAGATTATAAAGAAATAGAGAAACCAAAAGAAACTAAACCAGAAGACAAAGATAACTCATGGGGGATAATTACTAAATGAAATGTTTTTACTGTAATGCAGAAGTAAGATGGAATAATGATTTTGATACTGAAGATACATATCCGGAATCAAATCATGATATTGTGAGCATGTATCAATGCGATGAATGTGATACTTGGTACGAAGTATTTCATCAAAAAAAGGAGAACAAGTAATGCAAATACCACTATTCAAACCACAAACCGAATGGTTACCACCAGAAAACTTCCCAGACTTATCTAAATATGATGAGATTGCAATAGACTTAGAAACTAAAGACCCAGATCTAATGAAGATGGGATCAGGATCTGTAGTTAACAAAGGAGACGTTACAGGAATAGCTGTAGCTGTATCAGGTTGGTCCGGTTATTATCCAATAGCTCATGAAGGCGGAGGCAACATGGATAGGAAAAAAGTTTTAAAGTGGTTCCAGGGTGTACTAGATACACCCGCAGATAAAATATTCCACAACGCCATGTATGACGTTTGTTGGATTCAAGCGCTAGGTTTAAGTGTCAGCGGTAAAATTGTAGACACGATGATAGCATCGGCCCTTGTTGATGAAAATCAAATGCGCTATGACTTAAACAACTGTTCTAAAAGATACACTGGTAAATCAAAAAATGAAAGTGATTTATATGCAGCTGCAAAAGATTGGGGTGTTGACGCCAAGGCAGAAATGTATAAACTACCTGCCATTTATGTTGGTGCATACGCAGAAAAAGATGCTGAACTTACATTAGAACTTTGGCAAGAACTTAAGAAAGAAATTTTACACCAAGATATACAATCTATTTTTGATCTCGAGACGGAACTTTTTCCATGTCTTGTGGCCATGAGATTTCGTGGCGTTCGGGTTGACGTTGAAAAAGCTCATACAATGAAGCAAGAGTTAGCACAACAAGAAGATAAGTTAATCCAAACAGTAAAAAAAGAAACAGGCATAGACACTCAAATATGGGCTGCACGATCGATCGCACAAGTTTTTGATAAACTAAAACTAGACTATGATAGAACTGAGAAAACATCTGCTCCTTCCTTTACTAAAAACTTTTTACAGAATCACCCCCACCCGCTAGTGAAACGAATCGCCCAGGCCCGTGAAATAAACAAAGCCCATACCACATTTATTGATACCATAATTAAGTATTCACATAAAGGTAGAATTCATGCAGAAATCAATCAGCTTAGATCTGATAATGGTGGAACAGTTACTGGAAGATTTTCTTATTCAAATCCAAATTTACAGCAAATACCAGCTAGAAACAAAGACCTTGGACCCCGGATTAGGGCCTTATTTGTGCCCGAGGAGGGCCATACATGGGGTTGTTTTGACTATTCTCAGCAAGAGCCTAGGTTGGTAGTGCATTATGCAGCTTTACAGAATCTCTATGGAGTGGGCGAAGTATTGGACGCGTATCATGAGGGAGACGCGGATTTTCATACGATCGTTGCTGATATGGCAGAGATACCTAGATCACAGGCCAAGACTATAAACCTTGGTCTGTTCTATGGTATGGGTAAAAATAAATTACAAGCAGAGTTAGGTGTATCTAAAGACAAAGCAGAAAGTTTGTTTAAACAATATCACAACAGAGTACCATTTGTTAAACAGTTGATGGACAATGTAATGAGCAGGGCACAAGACTCAGGTAGAATCCGTACATTACTTGGTCGACTTTGTCGTTTCCATTTATGGGAACCTAATCAATTTGGTATACACAAAGCATTGCCACATGATGCAGCGCTCTTGGAACACGGACCAGGGATTAAACGTGCATACACATACAAAGCACTAAACAAATTAATACAAGGATCAGCAGCTGACATGACAAAGAAAGCCATGATAGAATTATATAAAGAAGGTATCATACCGCATATACAAGTGCATGATGAACTTGATATATCTGTTGAGAGTCCTGAACATGCAGAAAAAATAAAAAACATTATGGAATCTGCTGTTGACTTAGAAGTACCTAACAAGGTAGACTATGAATCTGGTCCTAATTGGGGCCAAATAAAATGATAAATTATGGCTTACTTAAATGCAAATATTCCTGTACAATACGCACAAATAAAAAAGGAGTATTTATATGACCTTAAAAAACATCACGGAGAAGTTGAAGACTGTATCATCTTTGGCATTACATCAATTACGGGACGTGCTATACTCTGGCATGCAGTCATGGAAAATGGCGCTGTCTTCTATCGTCTCCCGATTTCTGCCTTCATTCAGCGAGGTTTTAAACCGGAAGAAGTTCCTAAACGTAGACTTGATGAGTTGGAGCTGTGGAATTGTTTTAGTTATTATCCTGCTATTACTACTTGGGATATCCTAGACGGCCAAGCTGGCAAATACATAGGTAAAGATAAAAAATGGCACAACGGTAAATATTTATTTACTGTTGACTTTGCACATCCAGAGAGTAACATAGTAGATACTGATCATTCTGAGATCCCGCACGAGCATAAGTGCGCTCACATATTTGCGTTGGAAGACGGCAACTATGCAGCACAACCAAACAATCGAATTATATGGGACATACCTTCTTTTACTGTAAAAGATGAAACTCCTGATTGGAAGGTTCAAACATCTGAATGGAATGTAGAAGATAGTAGAGCGTGGCGTACAGAAGATACCGACAAATTTTTCTACGAAATTGAGGAAAAGAAAAAATGAATTTAGCAGATTTATTAAAAAAAAATATAGTTATGGTACCAGTAGTAGCTTCAGTTCTAGTCGGAACGTTCACAGGCGTTAGGTACATTGTAAATCTTACAGACACCATCAATTCAAATCAACAAGAAATTATAAATCTACGAAGAGATTTAGACGTTGCTCAAAAAGAAACTGTAGATATTAATACAAGACTATCATCAGCTGAAGCAACGTGGCAAATGGCAGAAAATTTATATAGACAATTAGCAGATCAAGTCAGAGAACATGACTATGATATTAAAGATTTAAATAGGTAGTTATGTATGGAGGGAGCCAGGATGAATTATTATGTTACAGGAATTCTTATATTAATGTTAACAGCTTTAGCTTTTTGTGCGCCTCCAGCACACGCAAGAAATGAATATCTTAATGAGTATGGTGTAAGATGTGGAGAAGTGGATTTTAGAGTAGAACAAAGAAATAGAGATACAGATTATAGAACATCAAATACAAGTGATTATGATAATGATGAACAAAATTTTAGTATTACTTTTAGAAAATATTTAGGTACTGACTGTAAGACTTCAAAAGAAAACGTACAAATCAAACAGCAATTAGAATTAATGAAAATGTGTGGCAGAGTTAATAGTAATCCAAGTCTCGCACTTAATGAAAATTTTAAATTATTAGTATCTAAATGTAGAGGTGTTACACCAGCAAGAGATAATACTAGACCTGCTGACTCACAAAGTTTATGGGATGACATGAAAGATGAGTATAAAAAAGAAAACCCAGAGGTCAATTTAATGGGAGATAAGTTCATAAAATCAGGAAAAAGCAAATTGAAAATACCTCCAAAAGGTTATATACTTCCGCTACCAAAACCAAAAGTAGATGAAGAAGCTGCCTGGAACGAAATTGAATGACGAAACCTTTAAACATAAGCGAAGAAGCACGTGTACAGATGCCGATGAAAACGGTTGCCTCGTTGATCTGTATGGTCGCGATTGGAACCTGGGCATATTTCGGTATCAATGAGAAGCTTAACCAGCACAGCACAAAATTAGAATTATTTGAAAAAGATTTACAACAAAACTCAGAGTTTAGAATCAAATACCCGCGTGGAGAACTTGGTCAGTCTTCCGGGGAGGCCGAGCTTTTCATGTTGGTGGAACATATTGCGGGAATTTTAGAAGATGTAGAAAATGAAATGAAGGGTATGAGAAATAATAAAATTAATATAGATTTTTTAAAAGAACAAGTATCTAAGCTACAAGTAGATGTTGAAAAATTAATTAGAAATGGATCAGGAAAACACTAATGATTGAGATTGTATTTGCACTTTTACTCCTACAGGACCATAAAATTATAGAGCATCGTTATCACGATAGCTTACAAAATTGTCTTAAGGCCAAGCGTTATGCTATGAAGGATAAAAGCACTAAAGATAGAGTAGTCTATAAATGCATAAAATCTAAGGCAAACATAGAAATATACATGGGAGAGAAGAAAATTCTTTCTTTAATCCTTGAATAAAAAAAACAATCCTGTAGCTAAGTATTTAAGAGATAGACGATATCGTCAGATTGTGGTAAAAAATAAGAAAGCATATAATAGAAAAAAATATAATGAGACTTCAGGCAGAAATAGTTAACGGCAAATGTCCAACATGTGATCAACTTACAATGTTAGTTGGTTTAACTCCAGAGTTGTATAGATGTATGAATTGTGGTGCTGATCTTCATCAACATATAAATGGTAAAATAAGTTATTTACCTGCAATTAATGCGCCAGAAGGCACACAACCTTTTGTTAGAGACTGGCAAGAGTAATGGGTAAGAAAAAACCATTATATGGTGTAAGCACTTATAAAAGAGACAAGCCTAAAAAAAGGCCAGGACGTCACAAAAAGAACAGAAATAAACACGAAAAAAGAATGGGTAAATATCGTGGAAAAAGTAAAAAAGGACGTTGACAAATATCCTATAATAACCTATATATACAGTATGAAAGAAAAAAAACTAACTATAACAAGTAAAAATATTAGTCAAAAACAATGGTCTAATTTACTTATTGAACTTAACTTAATCAGACAAGACTGGGCAAAGTATGCAACAATACATTTACAAGCACCGGGTCTTAAAAAAATATTAGCACATGGCTCAAGAAAAAATTATAAAGAAGATTGATAGCGCAGATGGAACTAATAATTCTGAACGACGGTTTATATCAACTTCTTCCAGTATCCAAGCAGATAATGGAAGGAATTGCCTTAACAGCTAAAACTGATTGTTTTGAGCTGTGTGAGATATTAAGATTAAAATTAACAGGGTATGTAGATACCTTGAACTTACATATTATGAACGATGGTAGTGGATCTATGATCGGTTGTATGTGTAGATAAACCTACCCTAAAGAGGGAAATAATAAGGATAGGTTATTGTGGTGAGATAAAGTCCCATACCACATTTCTGCCTTAATTTCAAATAGTATTTTCTGGAGTACAAGTAAACCTAATATACATGTTATATTGGTTAACTTCTTGTTTACCTATTTCTTTCATTTTTTTTAATGATTCTTCATAGCCAAATATCATACAATCATACTGTGTATTAAATGTTTCAGGCCACTGATAAGGGGGTAGACAAGTACCTGCTACTTGTGAGCATATAATTAAAGATAATAATATTTTCATACTTGACAAATCTCCTCTATATCCTATATATTGCTCATAAATAAATGAAAGGAACTATGACCGATATAACTAAATATAGAAATGTTTCATTAACACATGAAACATATAAGACTTTGATTCAATTGTCGAAGGTATTATTACCTGATGCGACTTTGTCAATTTCTAAGACCATTGAATCAATTGCAAATGAGAAAGCGAAAAAATTAAATGGCAAAGCTAAAAGTAAATAGATTAAAAAGATACGTTTGTCCTACCTGTAAAGGAAATGGATTTGTTAAAGTAGCAAGTCTAGAACATAAAGATTACATGGTACATCAATGTTGGGACTGCGACTCGGAGGGAGAATTATATGAAACAAATGATGATGGTCTTATTGACGATGGTCCTTCTAACAGGCTGCATTAAAGATTATGATCTTAACCCATGGACCACGGCTGTGAGATTGGCGGTAGAAAAATGATTACTAATGAAGACATTGCATACATAGCAGGACTCTTTGATGGTGAAGGTAGTATTTATTTTGCTAGACGTAAAGAAAAGAAAAAGAAACACAATGGTAAAGGTCACAGATACTCCATGTCACAAAGAATTAGTATGGAGATAACCATGACTGATGAAAATGTAATACGTTGGGTGCATGAAGTATTGGCCGTTGGTACTGTAAATAGAAAACCTAGAAAAGGTTTACGTAAGGACGGCACTAAGTATTTAATGCAATACAAATGGCGTTGTACCTTTAGAGATGCTTATTATGTCTGTAAATTAATATGGCCTTGGTCTAAAACTAAATTAGAAAAAGTAGAAAAAATAATAGATCATTATTCACCGGAGTATATATTTGATCAAAACGTTGTGAGTCTACAACAATATAAGGAGGCAATGAGTTTAGAGTGAATAAAAAATTTAAATACGATGGTAAGTCTAGACCAGTAACTAATTTATATAAAAAAAATTTTGATAGAATTTTTGGAGTTAAATCCAAGGATGGCGTTCAACATGATCACGTCAACAAAGATCATGCAAACTCGAAAGAAAAAAATGAAAACAAAAGCTAATGGTGCTATGCACACCATACTAGGTAAGAAAATTGATTATAAAAATTTTGCTGCCAGTAAACAAATAACAAGGGTATTGTATGAAAAAAATTATACAAAATTTACCTTGTTTGATAACAACAGAGATATTAATGAAACGCATGTAGAAGAACTAATTGCTTCTATGAGAAAAAGCGGTCAGTTAATGCCTGTTGTAGTTACTCCTGATAAAGAAGTAATAGACGGTCAACACCGATTGAAAGCATGTGAGAAACTAGGAATTCCTGTTTCGTATGTTATCAACAGCACCGGTAATTCTAAACAGATAGCTGTTATGAATAACACACAGAAGGGTTGGAAAAATAAAGATTTTCTAAAACACTTCAGTCATAGTGGTCATTCTAATTCTTCTGAATATAAAAAAATTGAAAAATTTTTTGAAGAATATAAATTACCGTTTAGAGTTGGTATTGCATTGTTGTCTAATTACACAGTCAACATGGATGGTGGTAACAACAGAGGACCGATGCCATCTTTTAGAGATGGTTCTTTTAAAATACAGGATCTAGATAAAGCTAAAGAAACAGCATCAAGATTAATAAAACTTAAAAGTTTTGTACCTAACTTGGTTAGAATTGTTAAGTTTTCTGTAGCTTTTATAAAGATCTCTAAACTAGAGAACTTTAATTTAAAGACTTGTTATACTCAAATAGAGAAGAACTCTAATAAGTTTGATAAGTGTTTGAATCAAGAAGACTGGAACGAGGCTATGGTTAGAGCGTATAATTATAACTTAGTCACTAAAGGTAAAAAAGCTAGTAAACGAATCTCAATTAGAAAAGAGGGGTTTTAGTATAGGGCCTTCGGGCCCTACTACATTATGATAAACGATGATATAGTATTACTTTATGGTTCAACTAAATTGCCAGCATATGACTGTAAAGTAATTTTTAAAGATAAACATGGAACCGAACACGAGGTAGAAATATCTAGACTTATCCGTGTTTTTAATAATAATATTTGGGAGAATAAGAAGAGTGTTAAATGATGAGTGATAAGGATATAAAGGAGTATCATAAAATGGTTGATAAATACGCCAAGCAACAAAAGGAACTTGATGCAAGTTACAAACAATCTTTAGCCAATAAACAAGAACGTACAGCAACTGTTAAAGGTCTAAAGAAAAGTAATAAATACAACTATATACGTGGTAAACAGCTCACGGACCCCGGATCAGGGACCAGGGTTTATGACATAGATAATTATAGACTTCCAAGTGTGACTACGATATTAGGAGCCACCAAAAATAAACAATTTCTAAAAGACTGGAAGGCCAAAGTTGGAGAAGAAGAAGCAGAACGAATTAAAAATTTATCTAGTGCACGGGGGACCTGTATGCATAAATTCTTGGAACATTATGTACTCGGAACTGGCTGCGTTGATCTTACAGCAGTCGGACAAGAGGCGCGTCCCATGGCCGACAAAATTATTGAGATTGGTCTTGCGCCAGTGGAAGAGTATTATGGCTCTGAAGTCATGCTACACTACCCGGGTTTATACGCGGGTTCAACAGATTTGGTATGCCTGCATAATGGCAAAGAAACTATTGTTGACTTCAAACAATCTAATCGTCCGAAAAGGGAAGAATGGATCGAAGATTATTACATGCAAATTGCAATGTACGCCATGGCCCATGACTACGTCTACGGCAGCAAGATCGAACAAGGAGTTATCATGGTCTGCACGCCTGACTTATATTATCAAGAATTCAAAACAGAAGGTGCAAGCCTTCGAGCCTGGAAGCACAAGGCACTAAAAAGAATCAACATGTATAAT
>VTLG01008768.1_pt1 | contig 40178 bp, 48 predicted proteins | sample 4694571 | NCBI WGS metagenome assembly VTLG01 (sample SAMN12604809, study PRJNA352737) | marine metagenome | biome: ENVO:00000447; feature: ENVO:00000209|ENVO:00000569|ENVO:01000036; material: ENVO:00002151; isolation source: viral sequences binned using virsorter ... | reverse complement strand
CCCAATCTTTACGGAATAATGCTAACCATTGGTTATAAACATTAGGCGTGAATATTTTTCTGTTCTTTGCCATTTACTATCACTTTCGTTTGAGGATTTCCTTTCTTATTTTCATAAGTTACCCAAAATGTTTTTTTCTTATCGAGTCTTTTTAACATTTTCTTAAAACTCATGGCGTAAATCGTTTCTGACTTACTGTCTTCGTCTGTTACTATGTATGTATATCTCATGTCTTCCTTTCTTTTATAAAAATAGGTTATTGTAGGAGTATTGTCAAGGGAATTAACGTCCTTGGCCTCTATAGCGCTTCCTCCTCGGAACTCGCTTCGAAAGGCTCTTAGCGTGCCTCCCAGGGCGCTTTTTGGGTGTCTTTTTATGGTAGTTACTAACCCCAAATAAGGGTCTTTTCTTAGCCATCTAAACAATCAGACCTTAGACCCAATTTGGTCGCTTTATCGGCTTTTATATACTTAATTACACCATTGACTTTTTGTTCAAGGGTTTCGCCACAATGTACGCAACGGTAATTACTCTCACCAATGTTAACTAATAAAGTTGATCTATCACAAGAAGGACATTCTCCGGATACAATTTCTGTTACAACTTTAAAACTCATTACCAAGGAAGGTATTTAACTTTACCATCTTCTCTTGTAGCTCGTAAAGATTGTTGTCTATTTTGATTTCTTGAGTATGAACAGTGGACCCAGCCCGAATTAGGTTCGCCTTTTTTCCAGAACTCGAGGATCAATTGATCAAATTCTAATTCTGATTTAATCCATGTCGCCAGAACCTCGTTATCTACTCCCCAGATCTCAAAGTCAGCTGCAGCAGCTTCGTTGTCTGCGCAATGTTGACTAGTAATTTTTGATCCTATCTCTAGGCACAGCTGAGCACAACGGAATCCTGAGGATATAATTAATGGTTTGTCAAAATGTGCTCGTACAGGTTGTAATATATTAACTGCTAAGGCTTTTAAATTTTCTATTTGTTCTGGTGAAGGGTTGTTATTGATACCCTTACGTTCAGCTGTTTGGCTTTTCGTAAGTTCATCTAATGTAAAATTTGCTGTTAGTTTCATAATTACTCCAATATTAACGATTTTATTGTCGTTGTGCCATCAATATTTTCCTCTAGATTTGCTTTAGATCTAATACATTTATATTGTATGTTTTCTTTATATTGACGTTCTGCAACACGCTTATGACGTAAACATGTGGCCATATTCTCTTGTATTCTATGCTCCTTGATATCAGGGCCTATAAACATTAAAAGGGCTATAATTTCTGCTACCATTATTTATTTCCGTTCTGGTAAATTATCTCTCTGTTTTTATCTTTTAACATTTCAATATCTTTAAGAACTTTATCCATTTGTTTTTGTAAAAACTCAATATTAATTCTATTATTCATCATTTTTTCAAGTTGTAAATTAATTTTATCCACGGACTTATATAAATCCTCCAACATCATGAATTGCTCGCTATCCGCGGGCAACGATCCCATTTCTCCACGCGGCCATTTTATTCTAAACTCTGTGTTTTCTTCAAGATCTTTTTCCATAATTTTAATTTTAGTGTCAGCTATATTTAATCTTTCTACAATCTGGAAATAACCCATCGTGCCGAGTGCAACAATAATAATCAAACTGGCAACCGTCTTCATAGGCATCTGTACAGCTGCGGATTCTGAGATTTTAAGGGCCATTACTGTGATAGTGGATTAGATGATATCTCTTTTAATTCTTCAAGTTGAATTTTTAAAAGTTCCATTTCCTTTTGTAGTATTACAAGACTTTGCTGATTGTTTATAATTTTCTCACTATTTTCTTCAATTTCTACTCCAGCTTCCATGCTACTTAAGTTATCTAACTTAGTAGTAATCTCACCATACTTAACAAAACCACCACCAATAGCAACAATAGCTGCAACAAGTGCAGCAATACCAGCTAATTGATCTTTAAGTTTTCCCATTTTTTAATTGCTCCAATTCAATTATCAGTCTTTGTTTTTTTAGTTTAAGATTATACAAAGTTTCTTGTTTAATGGCAACTTTATCATTTTTTATATACGTTGCAAGACTAGTATTTGGGTAGATTTGCCTATTATCAAAAATATTTAGTTGCGTTAAATAGATGTCTTTTTCTTTATAAAAAGGCACATTATAAGAAGCTAATGATGCTTGATCGCTTGTCATTGCGTCTATTTTTATTAAATTTTTTAATTGTAAATTTTTAACAGGATTTTTAATTTTAGCATCAACCTTAGCCATCACTCTATCAAGCTTAAGTTTTTGAGTTTTTTTCGATCGTACCTTTTTTTGTTTAAGTTTTTTCTTTGTCGAAACAGCGGATGCTGTAGCAGTTTCGCTAACGGATTCCTCTTTTTCAGACGCCGCTTCTTCTTTGACAGTTTCCTTTTGGGCAACAGCTACTTCTTCTTCTTTTTCGACTGCTTCTTCTTCTTGGACTGCTTCTTCTTTTTCTTCAATTTTTTCTTCTTCTTCATTTGCAGGTTGTACCATCTTCATAGGAGCACTTGCAACCGTTTCTTCCATCATCGGTTTTTCTTCTTGTGGGACTTCCAGTATCATAGGTGAACCCTTCATTGTTTGGGGCTCTTCTTCTGGTGGCTCTTCCATAGTTGGTGTTGATACTTCTTCCATCATCTGATTAAAAGGCATCTCTTCTTCTTGTACCATCGCAACCATTTCTTCTTTTAATGTTTCAATAGGCATTTCTTCAAATACACTACTAAATTCTTCTTGAACCATTGGTGCTTCCATCATAATAGCTCCAGTTGAAGTAGAAGCTACTTCAATGGTTAGACCTGTTTCTTCTATACTAAGTTCTATTCTAGCACCTTGTTCTAAATTACCTGTTGCAAAAAACTCTTCTTCAATAACAGACTCTAGTCCAGATATAATGTCATAGATTTCATTTTCTGTAAGTTCAGTTGTGTTTAATGCTTCGTTAATGTTTGCAATCTCTTGTGTTGTTAATGCTTCATGGTCATCTATTGGAAAATCTAGTAATAATTCAGCACCTAATAAATTAGGCCCTCGAAGCGCTGATGAGCTTTGAGATCCATCAAATCCTTGCCAGTACCATTCATAACTAGCTCCGCCAGTGCCATTCCAAGTTAAACTATCTTCAAATTTTGCGCTATTACCATAATAGCCAGCGTCATCTAATCTTGTTGTTGTCATGTCAGCCAATGTATTACCATCAGCATCTTTAATTTTTAAATGAAGAACATAGCTGTCATCGGCACCCGATGAAGCACCACAACTGAAAGAACTTGATCCATCCTCACAGTTTTGAACTGAGAAATAAGAGTTTAATATTATTCCACCATCTAATTTGTTTTGTGTTGCCGTGTATGTTGTGCCAGATTCAGTACCTGTTACACCAACTAAAGTATCGCTTGCTGATACTTTCATATCTCTACTTGACTCTAATTCTCCACTAAATGCTTTACCACAATGGCCATCGATTGTTGTGCCACAAGTTATTGTAAATCCATTATGAGTTGAGTTGTTTGATAAGTTCCCTGTGCCTGAGTTAACACCATCTAAGTTATGATTATCCATATTAGAGGATGTTGTACCTGCATTAGGTAATATATTTGTTGATGTTGCAGTGTCATTTTCACCTCTTGCTTTAAAAATAATACAAGAACCCATTAGCCATACTAATGCAAATGTGATTATGACGTTTTTAATTTTTTGTATCAATTACAGTTCTCTTTATCTAAGTCTGCTGGTTTGTCTTTGTAAAACCAGAACCAGGATTTAACCTTAGTTCCTTCTTGTGTGTATGTACATTTAGGTCCTACTGCACATGCACTAAGCATACTTAATAAAGCTAACGATATTATTAGTTTTTTCATTATTTCTTTTTATTATCTAGTTTTTTTATTTGTACTTTATCCTTAGCTTTTACAGGATTTGCCTTCGGAATGCTATCAATCTTTTCACGTTTTTTCATACGTTTCACGTATGCCGCGAAATCAGGTCTTTCAAATTTATATTTATTCCAAAGAACTAATGCATCTTTTCCTATTTTTCCATCTATTGGACAAGGAGTCCCTGCTTGAATCATAGATTCAAACACTCTTTCATCTTGACACAATATTGCCACAGCTGCCACTTTCATGCCAAAATCATTTAAAATTCTTGCTAGTTTTAATCTTTCACAATTTTTATCTATAAAATGTTTTCCACCAGACACTCCAACACCAAAAGTTTGAACTCCCACAGAAGCTCCAACTGCACAAACATCTTGTGTCATAGAGTTATAAGAAGGTGCACTAGATGTTGGGGGTGCAGATCTTATATTACTATTACTAGTGCTATTTGTAGTTGTACTTGATGAGCTACCTGATTCGTAGGTTGTAGCTCCTCCAGTATACCCACCTTCAATACTTGTGTTTGAACCACTAACGTTTGTTTGATTGTTTGCTCCTTGCACTATTGGTGCACCAAAAACCGTTAGCAATGCTATTAATATAAATAATATTAATGTAAATTTATAATTCACGCGGTCTCCTATTGACATACGTCACATTCTTGAGTGTCGTCTACAACTTCCTCTTTTTTTCTACCACAGCTACAGTTATCACATGTACACACTCCATAAACGTCAGCATGTAATTCTTCATTGCAATGGCACTTACAATGACAGTCTTTACATTTATATGTCATTGGTTTTCCTTATTTAATAATTTTATTATATTGTCCAACTATCCAGTTGGTTGCTTTTTTAAAAGCATCTTTAATTTTTTTAATCATTTTTTGTCTCCTCTATTTTATAGAAAAACTTATCAGTATCTTCTGTTTTCCACTTACCCGTATCTTCTACGTTCCATTCACTTGTTTGAACTTTCCAGTCAGGAATTTCATCCTTAACTGTAAAAGAAGGAATGTTCCAGATTATACGATTGTTTGGCTGAGCCGCATAATTACCATCATCTAAGGCCATTATGTGTGCGCACTTATGTTCGTGCGGAATTTCCGAATGATCGGTATCTACTATATTACTCTCTGGGTGTGCCCAGTCAACTGTAAAAAGATATAATCCTGAGTGTGTTTTCTTGTCTTTTCCGAAGTATTTACCTCTTGTTCCGTCTAAGATATCGAAAGAAATAACATTAGGATAATAACTGAAACAATTCCAAAGCTCCAGCTCATCAAGTCTATATTTAGGAACTTCTTGCGGTTTAAAGCCTCTTTGAATGAAGGCAGATATTGGGAGACGATAGAAGACAGCACCATTTTCCATAATTGCATGAAAGAGTATAGGACGCCCTGTAATCGATGCCATGCCAAAGATAATACAGTCTTCAACTTCTCCATGGTGTTCTTTAAGATCATATAAATATTCTCTTCTTATCTGTGCATAAGTTGCAGGAATATTTGCGTTTAAATAAGCCATAATAATTACCCATAAATATCTCCCCAATTTTTGCCAGATTCATAATCAACTTTGTTAGGGATTTCTAGTTTAACAGCATTCTCCATAATCTCAATAATTTTTTTTGCTTGACTATCAGATTCTACAGAAATGTCTAGTTCATCATGAATTTGAATATGAGGAACAATTCCTTCTCTGTATAAATCCAGCATAGCCTTTTTTGTCATATCAGCAGCTGAACCTTGAATTAATTTATTTAATGCTTTGTAAGTATACGCTCTTCTAATACCTGGACCATGTTCTCTAAGTGCTTCTTCATGAGAAAGTGCTTTATGCATACCAAATAAATTTGGTTCCCATAGATGAAACCGACATAATCTACCAAGTAAAGTTCTTATCTGTCCACTTTTTTGTGCTCTATTAGACACAGAGTTCATTAATCTTTTAACAAAAGGAACTCTATAGTGATATTGTTGAAATAGTTCTTCCGCTTTTTCTTTTGACACACCGAGTTCAGCTTGAAGTTTACCTTTACCCATTCCATAGAACAATCCTAAATTAATTGTCTTAGCTTGTGTTCTAGGTATTTGAGCCATGTCAGCTACTGTCTGATGAAAATCTGATTTAACATTTTCTTCGTAAGCGTCTTTTACTCCGAATACACTTGTGTCTTGGTCTAGGGATGCATAATGAACTACAAGTCTTGGTTCTTGTTGACTGTAGTCAAAGCATCCCCACTCGCAACCTGATTCTGGTATGAAAAGGGATCGAATCAAAGGACCTAAGTCTTTATTACGAGCGGGAATTTGTTGTAAATTTGGATTAGAATATGAGAATCTTCCAGTAACGGTACCACCTTGGTCAGATCTTATCTGGTTAATATCCGCATGAATTCTACCTTTATGTTCATATCTAATAATAGTATCAATAAATGTTGTATGAGCCTTGTTTATTTCTCTGGCTTTTGCTATTTTCTTAACTAAAGGATGATTATGTTCAGAAAGAAAATTTTTTGTAAATGAAGGAGACTTTGTCTTTTCAGTGCGGTCATAAGACAGTTTTAATTTGTCAAAAACTTTGGCAATCGATCTTGCTGCCCATATTTGACATTCTATTCCTGTCTCTTTGGTTACTTCTGATAGTAACTTCTTTTCTTCTGTACATAACTGTTGTTTCAGTTTATGAGCGGATTCGGTATCGACACGAACCCCTTTAAATTTCATATCAATTAAACACGGAAATAAATCTGTTTCTAATTCAAAAATAGACCCTAGATCCTGGTCGCTTATTTCTTTCTGCATGACTTTCCATAAATCTAAAGTAAGCTCCGCATCTCGTTCAGCATAATTACCAACATACATTGATGGTAACATCCACATGTCAGCTTTGGGATCAACTCCCCATTCATTTGCTGCTTCTACTAATTCTTTTTCGTTTTTACCTCTACCAACATAATCCCAACCTAAAGAGCCAAGATCAAATCTAAATCTATTTTCATTTACTAATGATGCTGCAATCATGGTGTCATAAATGTTTCCATTTATTTTTATCCCCATCGCTCTAATCCAACACACGTCGTACATTGCATTGTGAAAAATTTTATCAGCAGGACATGCACAAACATCTTTAAACCATTCAATTACTTTACTTTTTTCAAGATTTCCTCCACCTTTGTGATCAAAAGGGAAGTATCCAGAGTATCCATCTGTTGCAATTGCTATACCTACAACTTTACCTCTACCAACAATTGAACCTGATCCTTTTGATTTTAAATCTGGATCATATGTTTCTAAGTCTATTGCTATTGTATCTGCTTGACGTAAATCTGGAAACTCTTCAGGCTTGGCCCATTCTGTTTGCGCTTTAAACATAATCTCTTTCTATTATCATATCAATATAATGTTTAGCTTTTTCCAAGTCTTGCTTTCCATTTTTTGTAGAGTGCCTACAGATGTACTTTATAGCATTCCCTTCCGCAAAAAGCAACTTATTGTCGTTTATAAACTTGCTCGGCTGAATACGAAAATTTTTATAGTGTGATCCACCGATCTGCTTTTTATACGCGCTCATATACTAAACTCCTTTTGTTTGTTATTGCATTTAATTAAATATAAATTTTTTATGGTTCTTGTTACTCCTACATACCAAACACGATACTCTTCATCTTGTTTAGCTTTTGATTTTTTTGCAGCCTTCATTGTATTCAAAGTTTGATTTAAAAATAAAACTACATTCGTAGCTTCACCACCTTTTGCTCCATGAATTGTAGATACTTTTATTCTAGGTTCTTTAGATAAATCTTCTCCATTCATAAGCATTGCTCTTAAATAATCTATTTTAGCTGATGCAACATTATTAAATGCATCATACCATTCTTCATTTATAGTTAATTTCTTATCTTTTATTCTTTCCCTGACCCTTGTCTCCTGAATCTCGGGAAGTGTCTCTCCTTCTCTGAGCCTATTCCAATTTTGAACATCTTCAAAAAGACCTTTACCCATACTATTTCCATCAACAGTTTCAAAAAATAATCCTTTTCGTTTTAAAAATGCAGGAATAGGTTTTAATAATGGATTAGTTCTTGTTAAAATTAACCAATCACCTTTAGTTAAATCAATATCACTTAGCTTATATCGTTGGTGTATCTCACCTTTTTCTCCTTTAGGTAAATAGTCTTTATTAATTCTATTCTCTTCAACTCTATTAATTATGTTTAATGCTTTACTTTGTATCTGACTTGGAACTCTTTCTGATTTTGTTAAAGGAATTGATTCTGCTTTCCAATTAATAAAAGAACTAACCTCAGCTCCTGCCCAACCAAAAATAGCTTGATCATCATCACCTGCCACCCATATATCCATATCATTATCTTTCTCTAGTTTTTCAATAATGGACCATTGTATCTTTGATAGGTCTTGAGCTTCATCTACAAAAATAACATCAAACTTTGGAGACTTTCCTTTCTCTAAAAAATTTTCCAACATGTCATGATAGTCAATGAGTCCATAAACCTTTTTATAATCTTTTATTTCTTTTGCTATAGCATCAATCTTTTGTCTTTCTACTTTACCTAAGTGTTCATTACGATCAAATTGTTCTAAAGCTGTAATTTGTTTTGATCTAGCTAAATTAATTAATGTTAAATATTCACTACTTGATGAAAAAATACCATTCCAAGAATTAGTTTCATACGCTGCATACTTAACTTGTATTCCACATTTTTCTCCTATGGCTTTATAATTTAAATCTTGCATGACGTTTTCTTCTTTTAATCCCAAACAATTAAAAGCTAATGAGTGTAGGGTTTGAAAATATTTAATATCTTTTTTAGTTAAGTGTGTGTTTACATCTAGATACCTGTCTCTTGCTTCACGAGCAGCTTTACGAGTAAATGCAAAATATCCAATTCTATCTAACGCTGTTCCACCTTTTACATATCGGTGTACTTCATTTAATAATCTTCTCGTCTTACCCGTACCTGGCGGGCCAATAACTTTATATCGCATTAGTAGTTACTTCCTTCTTTTTCTACTGGTTTGTATTCTATTTTATCAATGTGAAGTTGTTTAACTTTACATACACTAACAGCTTTACCTTCTATTTTTATATAATGACCAAACTTAACATCACATTTTTCTTTAAGTTTCTGAGCTATCTTTTCATGTGGAGTCTTCCAACCATTTCCAAGATGCGCTAGAAAAGATTTCCATTGGAAATAATGAAATCCATCCTCTGTAAAACAAGAACCGTTTTTAATTTGAAGTCTTTCTTGCGCTTGTGGACCATTAACACAATATTGAAATAATTCTTCTTTTAATAAATCATCTATACCTGTTCCTTCAGGTGGCGTTATGGTTTGACAATTCTGTCTAAGCTCCGTTAGTTTAGCTCTAAAGTCTTTTGGTTTCAAAGGTTCGTGGTAAATTCCTGTTTGTTCCCATATTAATTCTAATAAATCTTTCTGATTCGTCATCATTTTTCTGTTTGTTGCTATCACTTCTGCTTGAGTACTGTCTGGCAGCGCTATATTAAATCTATACTCCGGTTCAGAGTACATAATAATTTGAAAATCACTTATTTCTGGAAAAGATGTAATGCTATCTGACTTAACGCCATAAGGTCTTGAATAACATAAAGCTCGCATACATTTACTTTGTATTGGATCTTCATAACAAGTGTGTCCAGCTGTTTCTTTAGACCAAGCCTTAATTTTAGAATCTAATTTTGACCTGTCCCAAGGTGTTTCTAAATAGCTATAATTTGCGTTAGATATGTGATCAACCCATTTGTCTTTATACTTTTTCTTAGCAAAGACCATATAGTTGTACATAAAACGATCTCTGCCATCATCCAATTTTCTTTTAGAACAAAGAGCTAGGCATGGTGGACCATCATTAAATTCTTCATTCGTTCCTACTAAAATATTTTTATATGTCGTGTCGACTAATTTTTGTAAATCTTCTTTATTTATTTTTGATTGATTTGCTGTTTCTATAAACTGCTGCAAGGATAGTTTAGAATTATTCTTATCTACAGCATATCTATTTGTCTCTCCATTATTGTAATAAGGTAGGTTAATAAAGTTACCTGGTTTAATTTCGCCTTTGTCATCTTCCTTTAATTCTTTCTGCTTAGGAAAAATCTCTGTATCAGGATCTAATCCAAGAGGAAGTAAAAAAGATTTTAAAGCTTCAATTAAATCTATTGTTGGAATAGGTTCTTCAAGGAATAGATAACAATGAAGACCACCACTTTTAGATAAAAGGGGTATCAAAGGCAGTTTATATTGTTGAAATAATGCTAGGTAGGATTCTATCCTAAATTCTTTATAATTTTTTGGATCAACATCAATACATCCAAATTGAGCGGTTTTATCTAATTTACACGGTTGTATTCCTATAGATATTTTTCCTTCTATGTGATTTTTGTAATCTTCGTCAGTAATAGGCCTGCCTGACCATTCATAATCAGGTTTTAATTTGTTTTTTTCAGAGTCCAGTTTTGCACTGGACATATCTGCGATACCGAAGTTTCCATCGTAACCAGAAAAAAGTTTTATAAATTCATTTACCATAATGATCCCTTACTACTAAATTATGTTTTTTTGCGGGCGGCTTCAGTCTCCCTAAACCGCCCTATTTTCCTTCGCGAGGAAACTTAGTAGTTAGACTTTCCTTCCTCTATAGAATTTTCAGCTTTCTTTTGAGCTGATTTTTTCAAAGAGTTATGAAAATCTTTGGCCATTTGGTAGATGCCAGCATTATCTACTTTTCTTGACAATGAAATTTTATATCCATGCCAATTAAAGTTACTTCCAGCATTTTCTACAGATTTAAGTCTATAGACTCTGGAAAAGATAGGTGCCGCAACTGCTTTTTTGGTGTTCGGATCAATTTCAAATTCATTTTCCATTAATGAATTCCAACTTCTACTCTCTTTTAACTGAGTAGATTTCATAGTGATCAAAGCCTTCTCAGGTCTATCACCATTAATGATCACAAAGTGATTTGCTGTTTTGATAATTTCATTACCACTTTTCAGCATATCTTTATTACGATCATTTTGAGTTGTTTGTTGAAGAACCTCAGCACCCCTATCTGGGTGAACTGGTCTACCTTCGCTTTTTTCAAAGGGAGCCCATTCTGGGTACGTCATTTTGTAGAATACAGGAATTATTTCAATTCCTTTTTCTCCATCATACAGTTTTTTTGTAACTGTATTATAAAACATGCCGGCTTCAGCGCCGTCAACGTATTTTGCATGTTTTTTCTTTGTTTCATCTGAACCACTTTGTAGTAGTTTCAGAAAAGGTAAAGCAAGATCGCCTTTATCAATGTTTTCAAGACCCATTCCTGAATCTTTAACAAAATCTAAAGTCGCTAATGCACCACCTTGTTTTTTTACGATGTCACTTGTCTCTTGACTCATGTTACTTACTCCTTGTTATTTTTGTTTTGTTTCCCTTAAACAGGTTAAAATGTTCAGCCGGAAGATCTAATTTTTTCTCAGATCGTTCCCTGAACAATGCTTTGAGAGTCATGGGTTCCACTTTAAGTTTTTGAACCGGTTGGTACCCATTCTCTGCTGCAAGGTTTGCGTAATCGCTCGCCTTGTTATCTTCGCCACGGCCAAAGGAAACAGTGATTTCATTCTTAATCAAATCACCCAGACCGTTTTCTCGAAGCCAGTTATACGCGCCATCTTTCCTTGCTACAGGTATTGTAGCGCTGTAAATCTCTTTTACTTCTATAGCAGATCCATCTGCTAGTTTCATTGTTTTTAATTTCATAGACTCCATCATTTCTGGAATCACTTCTCCTGACAATTTGTCAGCTTTTTGTTTTTTAAGTTTTAGGTTTTCTTCGTCTTGTTTTATTTCATCTTCAATTTTTTGAAGACGGATAACACAATCAGATAAATCCTGAACATTAGAAAGATTGTCCACTGCTTGTGGAGCATCTTCTAAAAATTGTTTTTGTAAGTTTTCGTTACTCATTTATTTCTCCTCTTTCATATAAGTTAATGTTTATTGGATAGTATTTTCTTTCTTGTTTATCCCACTTTAATAAATTGTATTTTCCATTTGTTAATTCTGAAACAATAGAACACGCTACACCTATTATAGCAGGATCTCCAGTTAATAAAAGATAATCTGTTTCTTTAAAGTCTTTTAAAGACTTTCTAAGTTTTAAGATTAAAGGACCTGGAGAAAAGATAATTTGAGAAAGCTCAGGTAATAGAAATTTTATACTTCCATAATGAGCTGCTCCCATAATATTTATTTTAGGTCTGCCTTCTCTAGTACCGGCAATTTCTTGCACGACATAAACAGTAGGCGACCTATCTTTTTGTGTTTCACTATAATCTATATTTTTATCTTTCATTACTTGACAAGTTATAGGACTTTATTGTATATCTGTCAATAGAAAGTTATGAATTATAAATTTAAAACAAAGCCATACGCGCATCAGTTGAAGGCGTTGGAAATGTCTTGGAATAAAGAAGTATTTGCTTACTTTATGGAAATGGGTACTGGAAAATCAAAGGTACTTATAGACAATATTTCTATGCTTTATGATAGAGGTAAGATTAATGGCGCTTTAATTATAGCACCTAAAGGGGTTTATAAAAACTGGTATGACTCTGAGATACCTACACATTTAGCCGATCATGTTCATAAAAAGGCAGTTTTATGGCAAGCATTAATTAATAAAAAACAAGAAGAAAAACTATCGGTTCTTTTTAAATCTGACACCGATTTGCATATTTTAATTATGAATGTTGAAGCTTTTTCAACTAAAAAAGGACTTGATTTTGCAGCTAAGTTTTTAAGCTGCCACGAAACACTGGTTGCTATAGACGAATCTACAACTATTAAGAATCCAGGCGCAAAACGAACAAAAAATATATTACAATTATCCAAATTATGTAAGTATAGAAGGATATTAACAGGATCACCTGTTACTAAGTCTCCTTTAGACCTATACACACAATGTTTTTTCCTAAGTCCATGGTTATTAGATCATGCATCTTACTACACTTTTAGAACACGGTATGCTTTAATGAAAACAGCTAACTTTGGAGGTAGGTCTGTTAATATTGTCGTAGGGTATCGAAATCTTGATGAATTATCCGATAAGCTAAAACCTTTTTCATATCGTGTTTTAAAAGATGATTGCTTAGATTTACCTAAAAAAACATTTATGAAACGAATTATTCAAATGACTCCAGAACAAAATAGAGTTTATCAACAAATGAAAAGAATGGCTTTGGCTGAATTAAACGGAAAGATGACAACTACAATGAATGTAGTAACTCAACTTATGAGAATGCAACAAATTACTTGTGGTCATTTTAAAGCTGATGATGGGTCTGTTCAAGAAATTAAAAATAATCGTATAACTGAACTTGTTGATGTTGTGGAAGAGATACAAGGTAAGGTTGTAATTTGGGCACATTGGAGGAACGATATAGAAACAATAGTGAAACATCTGAAAAATGAGTATGGGGATAACTCTGTTGTAACTTATTATGGGGATACTTCTACGGAAGAAAGACAGTTAGCAATTAAGAAAATGCAAGATCCTGAAAGTCCTGTAAGATTCTTAGTTGGAACTCCTCAAACCGGCGGGTATGGTATCACATTAACCGGTGCGAGTACAATGATTTACTACTCTAATGGTTATGATTTAGAAAAACGACAACAATCTGAAGCTAGAATTGATAGAATAGGTCAAGAGAAACCAATGACATACATAGACATTATTGCAGAAGGCACTGTAGACGAAAAAATTGTTACATCCCTTAGAAAAAAAGTCAATATAGCTACAAAAGTTATGGGTGAAGAGTTAAAACAGTGGATTTAGCGGCCCCAAGCGTTAACCCAGAAAATGTAGGATATACGCGCGAGGCGCTAAAATTTTGGCGTTTTGTTATTTTACAGTTATTTTTTTGGCTTTTTTGTCTTCAGGTGGATCATAAACAAGCTCCACTTTCAACATTCCATCTTCAAGCTTAGCTCCCGTGCATTCAACATACTCAGACAGCTGTAGTCTTTTTATAAATGCTCTTTGAGCAACGCCTTTGTGGATATAGTTGTCATTATTTTTTTCAACTTTACCAACAATAGATAAAACACCATCCTCTACGGTAACTTTAATATCAGATTTTTTCCAACCTGCTAAAGCCATCTCAAGACTGTATTTTTCATCGTGTACCTTTTTAATATTATAAAAAGGATAAGCACTATTGTATTCTTCCATTTGAAAGAATCTTGTGAAGACATCTTCAAAGCCAATAGTTCTATTTAGGAATTTATTAATATTTATTAGATCAGTCATAGTAACCTCCTTGTTAGACAGTTAATAAAGGGCCCCTAAAGCACCCTAACTACAATATAATGATTTTTATGATTAATTCAAGAGCATTATGATAACACTGCCCATGCCTGTAATTAAGGCACCAGCAGATACTAATAAAATTCTCTCAATTCTTGTAATGTGGTTTTGTAAATCTCTTATTTTATCATGAGTTTGCTTTTGCATAATTCTGCAAAGCTTTTCATGTGATTCAATTCTTTGGAGTGCATTATCTTTTGGCATCTTTAATTGTAATCCCCTTAATAAAAAATTGTATTGTTCTATAAACAAAAGTCCAAGCTGTTTTTAAAGTTCGTTTTCTACCTGTTCCAAAAGCAACATAATCTTTAAACTCTTGATAATGATTTTTAGCTTTTCCTTCTTCAATTGCTTTTTGACCGTAGTATCTATAACCTTTTCTTACAGCCTCACCCCACCATGTTCTGTGTAAATTTTTAATACACCAACGTACGGCTTCTCTTTTTGTTTCTGGTGTAAATGCTCCTGAGTCAACAGCATGAGTTGCAATAACACAAACGCCACCGCCAGTGTTACCGCCACTGCCTGATTGTTCATCAGCTGTTCCTTCGTCAACGCTTTCCCATTCAGAAGCGGGTTCATAAGTATCAGCATAATCTTGAACATCGGCCGTTCCTGCGTCAACTCCAGTTGGTGCACCTGTATCTCCATCACTTTCTTCATAAGTATATGCGGGTGCAGGTACTTCATATGTAGCAGGAGATACTCCTAAAGCAGTTTCTAATGCTCCTGCATCACTTTCTAAGTCATCAGATTCAGACCATTGAACTGGAGATCCAAAAGTATGTTGAGCTTGGTCTCTCCAATTTAATTCATCAGAATATTTTTGTCTTCCTTCTTCTTCTCCTAAACTTGTAAAAGCATCTGGTGCATCTTCAGCTTTTTTTTCAGCAGCTTCTAATGCCGCTGCGTCATTTTCTAAGTCATCAGATTCAGACCATTGAACTGGAGATGTTGTTTCCGGGTAAGTTAATCCTTCAGTTATTTCATCTGGGTTAGGTAAATAATCAATTTCAGGAATTTCTGAAACTACATTTGGTTCTGTTGAAACTATATTCTCAATATTAGTAGGTTGATTCTCTTCTGCATCTATACTTGGATCTGCGTAAGTGTTAAAATCTATTCCTTCAGAAACAGATTCATCTGGTGTAAGAAAATCGATAGCGGCTTTTCCTACTTGAACTGCAGGTGATAAATTTATAATGTCCGTTAATGTTGTTGCTTTTTCAGGCACTGGAGCTAAATTATAAGCAGTTGCATATTCCTCATCAACAACTTGTCGCTCCTCATTATCCAAAAATTCATATTCACTAGGTGGTGTATTATAAGTTCTTCCATAAAATTCTTGTGGAGTTTCAATAACTCCTTGACTAATTAAATCTGTCGATGTTCCTGATAGATTTAATGCGGGCACTGTTGTAGGTGCGTCTGTGTAATCTAACTGATCTATTGTTGTAGGTGTTGTAAGTTTATTTAAAGTTCCTATTGTACCAGAAACATCTGTTGCACCTGCATCTTGAAAAGTTGTGTCGACTGTTGGTGTTGTTCCTGTCCCTTGTCCCTGGTCGCTTGCTACCGGAGCCGTGACTCCAGGTACTAATGCTGCTTCTGCTGCTATGTCTCCTGCCGATCCTGGCATCTCATAACCACCCATATAGTAATCATAAATACTTCTTACATATTCAGGATCAGCACCAGATCTATCGTAAAAAAATTGATTGTCTATTGACTTAATATCTTCAGGTCTAGAACCTTGTTCAATAAGCTGTTGTTCTGTTGGTAATATTGCCATTATGATTTCATACCTCTTTGTCTAAGTCTTATACCTTGTTCTTCTTGTGATAATAAAGCCTGTTCAGTCGGTGTCAAGCCTGTTTGTGTTAGAGTTGTATTTGCAATAGCACTAGGTTGAAGTAATGCAGCTGCATTTACTTCTGGTGTTTCTGGTAGTGGTGCTTGTTGAGCCGTTTGTTCAGGTTCAATGTAACCTTCTGTGTCAACATCAAATTCTCCATCTAAAGACATATTTTTCATATCGTTTCTTAAAGAACGCAAAAGACTTATTAAATTTTTAATCCCAGTTTCCATAAATGGATCTGTTCCTTCTGCATAATTAACTCTACCACCTTCCGCAAATCTTCCTTCTAATTCTAAACCTTTTAAATCTGTTCTTAATCCTCTTAAATCAGATCTAGCCGCTCTATATGCATCAGGTTCACCTAGGTCCCTAGATATTTCTTTAAATCTTTTTATAATATCTTCAGATGGGAAGTAAGGATCAAACAATCCTTTTTGTAATCCTCTAAGAGAAGCATCACTTATTTGTCTGTCTTTAAATTTTTTTCGTAAAGCTACAGAACTTGTTCCTAAAACATTAGCCGCGTTAATGTTTTTATACATTTCTTTTTGAACATAAAATCTTGCACGGTTAGAGGTTAAGTATCTTTTTAAAACATCATTTTCGTCAATCGAACCTCCTCTTAATAGTCCAAAGAAACCTCCTGTAAATTCTCTTCGGGCATTTCTTATACCGGTTTGATATTCTGCAATCTTAAAACCCATTGCTCTTAATGGATCAACTTCAATAGGTCTAAAGCCCATAAAGCCAAGTATTTGGTCATTAACACCTAATGTTTCTCCTTCTAAGAATTGTCCTGATCTTGTAGGAGCATCAGTTGCTGTTTGATATAATCTTACTCCTTGTCTGTAAGAAGGAGCTAATGCTTCTAGTAAATGTCTAAACTGAATAGCTTTTTTATCTCCAAAAGAAGTTTGATCTGTATATAATATGTTTCCATCTCTAGTTCGTCCACCTCTTGCAACTAAATCTCCTAAAGCTTCTGTCCAAATAGACTCAGCAACGAAAGGTGAAGCTAATTCTGTTACTGCATCGTCTACACCTTTTGCAAATCCTGCTAAAACAGTTTCATCGTTTTGTTGGGCATCATTTATTGACAAAGCTAAAGTTCTAAAAGGACGAGCCAATAAGTCATAGGCATTACTGTGACTGAAATCTACATACTTTAACTCACCTGTGTTATCATCTCTAACTGGAACAAGTGTAGAATTTTTAGACCATTCAGGTACAAATTGTCTTAACGCTGCAATTTCATCTTCAGTTACATCGTAAAGCATTTTTGCTCCTTCAACAGTCGCTGTGGGTACAACTGTTAAAGTTGTTGCCATACCTAATGCTCTTTTAACTCCGATCCCATACATTGGGTTATTATTTGCAACTACTCGAGTAGTACCATTTTGTAATACTTCGGTAACCATAGGAGTTATATTACTACCTTTAACTGTTACACCTGGACCAGGCATATGTTTTAGTTCTTTTACAACTTGTCTTCCAATACCTGCAGTTGTTCTAATCATTTCTGATGGAAATGACATGAAATTACCAACGGGTAATAATCTTGCTGTTCTTACAACATCACCAACAAGCGCATAGTTGGGTACTGTGTTTTTTACAATGTCTGATGCTTCTCTTTTTAAAAAATCGTCTCCATAAATTTGTTTATTTCCTGCAGAATCTATAATCTCGTCTCCATATTTGTAACCAGCTTTAGCGTAAGCATTTTTTCTTCTAGATGTTTCAACAAAGTAGTTTGTAATTTTCCAAAAATCATCTTCAGCTACATATTTACCTTGAAGCCATTTTGGAATAGCTTTTAATCTAGACATCATAGGTCTTAATACAGCATCTGTGTTTGCTACATCTTCACCAAATCTTGCCGCACTAAATAAACCTTTTAAGTCTCCTACTTGAATTTGTTGGTTAACAATACCAAGCTCTAACATTTCCTGATAGGCTTTTTCAAAATCTGCTTGTTTAGCATTCTTTAAATTAAATATACCTGATATTTGAGCACCTTCTTTAAAAGCTTTTGCTAAATCGGCTGGATTAGTAAAGAGAACACCATTAGCACCAGCAAATGCGCCCGCACTCATAAAGTTTCGAATGTGTGTTGGTATAGATAAAACGGTTTTAGCTAATTGAGATGCTCCTTTTGGAATTAACAAAAGGTTTCGATACATAAAACTTGCCACTTGTTCCCCGACACTTGCTCCTTCTCTACCTTTTGCAAAGGCTTGAAGCCATGTGTCTTTAAGATTGTTAGCTACAGCTAAACCATCTGCTATGTCTTTTGTCGTATATAAACCTGTTAAAGGGTTTGCAATATCCTCTCCTGCTACTCTTCCTAGGCCGGATAATTTTGCACTTACTTTAACTATTGGAGCAACAAAATTAGTAGCAGCTTCTGCAGCTTCTTTAGATTCCCAAAAAGCTCCCCGTTGCCCTGTACCTTGAAGCGTTCTATTTGTTTCATATATTTCATCTAAAAATTGAGTTTGTCTACCTATAGCGGATAAATTTGACATTGCATTAAAGATAGATAATCTTGGATCTTTTATTTCTCCAAATAATTCTCTAATAACTTTTGGAGGTTGACCTGTTCTTTTAGAAAGTTTTTTAATAAACTCTTCGCCAGGAACACCTGCTAAAGTTTTATTAATATAATTTATGTTAGGTAATGTTTCAGATTTTTTAACTTTAGATGCGCTATCTAAAAGATTGTTTACTATTTGTCTTGCTTCTTGAAAATATTGTGTACCATTAGGGTCATAAGGCTTTCCTCTATTTAGATCTTTTTTTGCAATTTGAGCTCTAAAGAAATTAATAGCATTTGTCATTGCTTCGTCGCTAGGTCTGTATCTATTAAAGATTCCAAGAATTGGTTTGTCTTCAAATATTCTATAGGTGTTACCTACGTATTTTGAAATTCTATCTTTTAAAATATCTGTTAATTCATTCTTTTCTTTACCTTGGGTTAAATTAATTAACCTTGAAAACTCACCTCTTGCATTTTCTAACTGTTGAATTATTTTTCCACTAGTCTCACCGCTAACTCCTAATGCTCTCATTGCTTTTATTGCAGCATCTGCTTTTTGAGGGTCTAAAATACCTTTAGATATATCTCCATCAAATAATAATTTATTTAAGTCTTTATAAAATTTTTTCTTTTCTTTTGGAGAAAGAGTCTTGTCTAAAACTTTTTGCATTTCTGGAAAAGCTTCATCTATGTGTCTAGTTAAATCTCTTACAATTTGATTTGCTCTACTTAAATCTCTAGATTTCATTTGTTCCATAAGTCTTTGAGATCCAAATAATTCTTTTGTAAGTTTTCCTTCAGGAGTTACTAGTTGAGCTGTTTTATTTACAAATCTATCGAATTTAGAATTACTATAAGCTAAATCTTTTCCTCTTCGTGCTAAAGCTTTTCCGCCTTTTGCAACAGCTCCAACAAAAGGAGTAAGAAATAATCCTTCTGTTCCAAATTTAATTCTGTTCATTAACTTTCTAGTAGCATCTTCTCTACCTTCACTATTGTATCGATCTAATTCTGTAGGAGCTGATTCAAACATATCACCGAACGTTCCAATTTCTTCTACATCAGCCACCATAGTGTCACCAGCTGCTCCACCTGCAACACCTGCGGCAAATCTTATGCCACCTGCTTTTTTATTAAGACTCTCTGCTTTCATTTGCATTCTGACAGCGTTCTTACTTCCAACACTAAATGATGTGCCTGCTCTTCTAGCTTGTAATGCTTTCTTTGCTAATCTACTTCCTAATTTAAAACCAATTGTACTTGGAATACCAATAGAGACTAAAGCTTCTGTTAGTTTACCAGCTCCATGTTGCTCAGCTATTTCTTCAAAGGGATTTAATGTATCAAAAAGTTGTTCTACGCCTGCTGCAGTATTTGTATCTAATCCAAGATCAATAAGTTCTGCTGCTAAAGAAAATACTCCTTCAGGTACTTTTATAACACCTGATACAATGCCGGCAGCTCCGGCTGTGTACCAAGCTCTTTCATTATTTTCTTCTGCCGATAATAAAGGGACAAATTCAGCCATTTATCCTCCTATGGAAATCTTTTTGCGACTATCTCTTCTTCTGTAGGAACTTCAGCTGCTGAGGTGTCTATCACTTCATATTCAGATTTAGTTTCAACTGGTGAAGTGTCTTCTCCAATTACAATAGAATCTATCGAATCAAATTGTTCAAAACCTAATTGACCTTTTCTACTTACTAATTTTTTATATTTACCGTCTCTAGGGTCAAAGAAGTAAAAACCTATTTTATTTCTAAGCTTAGGTAGTCTTTTTCTTAATTGTTTTTCATCAGACACATCAAAATCTAAAATTCCACCTAGTCTATTGCCTACTTTTTGTCTTAATCTTTCTTTTTCTGTCGTGTGATAATCAGCATAACGCTCAGCCTCTGCTCCAGAGTAACCTTCTTCAATACCTCTTTCTAAAAATATACCATATAAAGCTTCTTGTCTTTTTGCGGCAGGATTGTTCTTCATTGAAAAAAGTTCTTCTTGTCCAGCTTGTTGAATAGCCGCTTTTTTAGCCGCCGCTTTATTAGCCATAGCTTGTTGAAAGAATTGATCTGTTGGACCTCTAAAAGCGCTTGCCACATCAGCTAAAGTACCTTGTCCCGTTCCTCCTTGACCTGACACTAAACCTAAGCCACCTTGAATTAATAGTTGATTAATATCTGGTTGACCCATTACTTTTTGGTATCTTTTTGCTAAAATTTCTTCTCGACTAGGACCTTCTGCATATTTTCTTCTATCTACAAGTCCGGTCATAATACCTTGATCTGTAGAGCCACCTCTCCTGAACATAGGTCTTCTAAAAACTCTCATTATCTGTATAAACTCCCGTATATACCCGCTGCTGTTGCACCAATACCAAGCGCTGAAGCAAGAGGACTTGTTGTAGGAGTCTTACCTACTTGAGTACCTTGTCCAGCAGTTCCTCCCATTAATCCTGTAACACCTGATCCTAAAGTTCCAAGTCTGTTAAATCTTTCCTGAGTAGCCATTTGTGCAGCTTGTCTTTGTGCATCAAGAACACTTTGAGATTGTGCTTGTTGTGTAGCACCAAGTGTACCAAGACCTGCAATTTGTCCTCTGTATAAATCTTGTGCTCCTCTACCTAGCCCAGATTGTAAATTTGCTATACCTTGTTGGTTAGCAAAATCTTGTTGTCTTGCAGCTTGTGCTTGTTCAAAACCTTGTTGTAATAAACCTGCTTGAAGTCCTGCTCTATTCATATCACTTAAAGCTTGATACTCTGCTCTTTGAACTCCTTCTCTTCCACCACCAAATGCACCAGGTGTACCTAATGCTGCAGCAGCTTGTCTATTTTCTTGTATTTGTCTTTGTCTATCAAATTCTGTTAACGTCGCGTCAATTACTGACGTTTGGTAAGGTGACATGTAAGCAGTTCTTTGTGCTTCCGTCATAGGTCCTGTTAAATCTGTTGCAGCTGTTGCTGCAGTTCCTGCAGCTGTTAAATAAGGTTGAAATGCTCCAAGTCCTTTAGTTGCATCAATCGCTTGATCATAAGCCATTGTTTGATATTGATCTTGCGCTGCAACTTGCGGTGCAAGTTCAGCCATTCCAGCTTTAGTAATTCCGTATTGTTGAGCTGCAGCTTGTCTTTGTGCAAATTGTGCAGCTGTTTCACCAGGTTGTTGTTGTGTTGCTGTAGTTGTAATTGGTTGACCAACTTCACTTGTTAGTTGTTCAGCATATGTTTTACCTAATGCTTCTATATACTCTGGTGGTAATATTCTTTGTTCGGTTAATGCCATTATGCAATCCTACTCTCTAATTTTTTCATTGTATCATACATTCTTTGAGCACCTTTTTCAACGCTTCCGCCACCTGCTGCTCTCACAGCATCGGCTGTAAATACAAATTCATTGTTTGATAACATTGCTGGAATGTCATCTGCTTTTTCTTTTACTCCAATAGGTGGCACAAATCCACCGCTATCTCTTAAATCTAGTTCCTTGACGCCTGCTGAATTTTGCCTGACTGGAAGATCCATAACACCGCCACCAAATTTATTAATTCTTCCGCCTTGAGCCATAGAAGTACTTTCCATATTTGGATTAGATGCCATCGTAATACCACTTCTTTCTTCCCGTTGTTTCATACTCATGTTGTCAAAAACTTCTCTTGCTTTTTTAGCTGCATCTGCTGGGGAATAACCTAGATCTAAAAAGTCTTCGTAAAGTTTTTGTAATAATTGTGTGTTGCCTTCATGAGAAGCCATTAAGCCCATAGGAACTCCTTCTTCTTGTTGAAGTTGGAAAGGAGTAATAGTTTCTTCTTCTTCTGTCATCCATTCAGTAGGATCTCCTCCCATTCTTAAACCTACTCTTCCGCCTTGAGCTTTATACTCAATTGTGTTTTTTTGTACAAACTCCTCAACATCTGCAGTTGATGCTGTTGGTCTTACATTTTTATAATATTGTCTTAGATAATTACTTACAACGCTTTTTCTTCTTGTCATGTAATCGTCTATAGATTCATCTTCTTCTTTAGGACCAGCTAATTGATCACCAAGTAGAGCTAAAGCTGAAGAACCTAAAAATATTCCCGGCATCCCTTTTCCTATTGCTTCTTTAAGATTAAAAACTCCTTTAGCGCCAAATAAACCTCTACCGTCAAAGAAACCTCCTCCTTCAGCTGTAGATCCTTTTAAAATTGCATTGAGTATACTTTGTTGTTTGTTGACTGTTGCTGGGCCTGCAATTTCATATGGAGTAGGTCCAATATGTGTCGGTGGTTTTAATGATCCAGTTGTTGCAGTTGAAGCTGGAGTTCCAAAAGGAGAACTAAGACCATATTTCATGTTTCCCATTCCACCCATAGGGTTCCAACCTTTTTGTAAATTTCCCATACCACCAGCAAGACCTCTAGCTAATTGACCACCACCATAAGTTAATACTCCTGATTTAAGTCCTCTGCTTAAACTTCCATGTCTATCGAATCCACCAACGCCTGCCATTAAGCCTGCAGCTATTGGGTTAAAAGGTGCAACGAAAGGCGCAGCAGTTGAAGCTACTTGTGCTAGTTCATTTGGAATTACTTTTCGTACAAATTTTTTAAGTGAACTCCCAAGACCATATTTTTCTCTAGGAGCGATGGTCATAATACCGCCATCTTTACGTAATTGTCTGCGAATTTGTGCTCGTGTTATCATATTGCAATTTTATTAGTTTATTTAAAGGCAGGGATTTCACCTGAATTTATATGTTTACTTGTTTTTAGCAAGTAAATCAAGTTTATGTTACTTCTCTAGGCTTAATTTCTAAGGCCGAAAGTACGACATGTAGCCGATTTGCAGTGGCTGCAGTCACCTTAATTACTTCACTTTCCTGAGCAACTAGGGGTGCTGACAGCAATTCTGTAGTAGCGTTAGCTGATATAGATTTTGTCTTAAAAAGACTAAATACGTTATCAGAAGTGTCTGTTAAAGTCACGGTAATTGTATCAGCATTACCTGAATCTTCAGATACTAAAATAGACTTAATAACAGCTGTAGCATAAGAAGGCACCGTATATAGTGTTGTTGCACTAGTACTGGTTAAATCTGCCTTTTTATTTACGAAACTATTTGCCATTATGCTAAAAAGAAATCAAAGGCTTGTAATTCGTCCTTTAAATCCTGTTGAAAAGTTGAATTAAGTTTTTGTACAATACTATCAACATCTCTAACAAAAGACTGTTGTATTTGTTGATCATATTCTCTAGCGGGTTGTGTTAGTGCCTGTACTATTTTAGCCATTATCTTCTTCCATCCGGTTGTATATCTAATCTAAAGGTACCTAGTTTCCAGTGTTGGGTTCTACCTGTATTATCTACTTTTAAAGCTATAGCACGTGCTCTTGCTCTTGTATCTATTTTTGTTGTAGATGTTGTCGTTGTAAAAGGACCTAAAGAAGAACTTGCTTCTGCGTCTGTTGGGTAGTTTTTTAAATTTAAGGTTACTCTTGCATCACCTGTTTGAGTTAAAAAGTCAGGTATAACTCGTCTAATTTTCATCATATATTCACCGTCTCCTTGTTGAGGGATAGGAGAATTACCAATATCAAAATCTCCAGATTGTATATTTGCAGCGATGGCAGTAGAAGCACCTGCTTTAATTTGGTTAGTTCCTGTCTCATGTTCAAAGTATGTAGTCACTCCATCCGTATTACCAACTGTTGCATCACTTGTAGCACTAGAATCATATTCAGTTCCATGAGGTTTACCAAAGATGTGAGAATCAGACCATGTTGATCTTGCTAATGAACTTGTTGTCCAAATTGGTCTTTGACTAGATGAATCCATATAATTAAAGGTTACTGATCGATTATTAGATGCAGCACCACTACCTGGATAGAACCAAGTGACTTCACCAAACAAGTTATTTAAACCTGCATAGATATGATTCTTAGGTACGGTATTAATATCGTCATAAACATAGTCTTCAACTAAACATGGTAGAGATTCTAATTTACCTGTCCATCTAAAAAAACCATTTTCTGACATCCAGTAAGCAGATCCGTCTACTTCAACGGCTGCGTTCTTACCAATTAATCCACAGTTTGTTCCAACTTGTTGAAATGAGAAAGTAAAAGGAGGACCCACAAATCTCATAATAAAAAGAGAAGTATCTGTCCAAATATAAGTCGCATCACGACCTCTAATAGCTCCTACAATTCTAGTACCATCGGCTAGTCTCTGTGTACCTGCGGTGTTAGTTGAAGTTGGAGTCCAAGTTGTTAAGGATTCTTGAGAAGACCATCTAATATACATATCATCTTGAGTCGTTGTTGTTCCAATAGTTGTTTCTGTTCCAAAACAAATTAAGTGTCTATCCGGTGTAGATACTAAAGTTTGTCTTGTCGCTGTTGGAGCCCCAGATATAATAGTAGCTCGTGTTGAAGTTGCACCTGTTGCATCTGAATCCCATTCAAAAGTTGATCCATCTACAATGGTTGCAATTAATTTATTTCCAAAGTTATCAAGGTGCCAGAGACCAGGTGCTGTAACAATGTCTCCTGTTTGAGATGCTCCCCATTTCGTATAATCAGAAGCGTCTGTTACTGTTGCTGCATCTGAGTGTGATGCTGCGGTTGTGTTGTCTGATCCTCTTGTTAATCCTGATAAAGTTCCTGTACCTGTTGTATTTGATGTATAAGCAATACGTTCATTATCTATTAAGACAGTCCCTGTCGCCGGAAATCCGCTTGAATCGTCTAGTACAACACTAGAAGAAGATGTAGTCAATGCACCATCTAATGTAGAAGTAACTTCTCCTGCAACCGTACCACCCCAAAGACCTAATCCATAACCTGCAGCTGATTCCTCAACGGCTGGACCTATAGAATAATAGTGTTTGACTCTTACGCCTCCAGATGTGGAAGCTCCTGATCCGCTTTCTGCTGATCCCATCGTGATCGTAATCGTTGTACTGGACGGAACGGAAGCGACCATAAAGGTATTATCATCAAAATCATCATCGTCGTAATTAGAATTGGTAGCAGAGCTAAAATTATCACAGTAAATAATATCGTACTTAGAAATATTGTGAGAACTTGAAAACGTAATCGTAACTGTTGTTGAATTTTGTGTTGTTGTAAATGCATTAGTTAATGTTGTTGTGCTCTTGAGTGGAGTTATATCATAGAAAGCTCCACCTGAATACACATATAACATTCTATTTGTTCCTAAAGCGGCATACTTAATACCACTAGCATTAACAAAATGATGTAAAGCTGTATTTCTACCTGTAAGTGTATTGTCTCCTAATTGAGCCCAACCCCCTATTTTTTCAGGTGATCCATAACGAAATCTAACATAGTCTCCACTTACCCATTGGCCTTCGCCACCTGTAGCGGTTACCTGTTTATTAAATCCGGGTGCAAATCGTAATTTTTGTAACATAATAATTTCTTTACTAGATTATATTAGAATGCGTTGAGAATCAACGGGTCGTATAGAAATAAAGAAATACTATGGTTTAGTTGGCCATGTAGCGTTATTGCACTTGTCAACAGTATCTTTACCATCAGGAAAATCTCTTAAATTTTTTCTGTATGTTTTCATATCATCGGATAATGTAACATCAGATAAAGCATAAAAGTCTGTTTCAGCTAAGAGTCTGTTTCTTTTAGCTCTTAGATTAGCCTGCGCTCTTGCTACAGCACCGTCTGCCCACGCTTTTTCTTCAGCGTCTCTAGCAGTTTCTTCTGCTGCAGTAAACTGAACTTTGTTTCCATTTATATTATGGTATCTTGGCATATTTTCTCCTTATTTGTTGTTTTTATACACTAGTTTTAATGCTTGTAAAAGTACTATTTAACCCCATACAAGCAGATATCTCCAGCGTCTATATTTCCTCCGCTCATTTTAAATTGTATTGCTGTTATTGCAGCAGCCGTATTAAAATAACCCCCAGAATAATTAACTTGCGCATGACTATCTTCGTTATTATTACTAATAACCGCTATAAAATGTTTGACAAATGTTGTAGAGCCAGGATCAAATAAATGAAGATAACCACCTAGAGCTTCGTCATTATCATTACTTACTTGATGGGTTAAAGTATGAAAACCTGTTCCTTGTGCAACATCATCTGCACTTCTATATCCTAAAGCATATTCGGTATCAGCTTCATTATGGTAATGATTAAAAACAGTAGTTGTTTTTGTTATATTATAAGAATGACTTGAAGTATCATCAGAGCCATTAAACTGAAAACTAACATTATCGTTTCCTGGATGAATATTTTTAAATGTAAATATATATTCTTTATAAGTAGTATCTAACACTACTGAACTAGCACCATTAACAAAGGATACATCTCCAGAGGATGAAGCAGTTACTTTTTTAAGAAAAATTAATTGACCCAATCCTGTAACGCTTCCAAAAGTAGTAGCTGATCTTACACCTCTATTATTTAATTTAACTATGCTCATTAACTATCCTTAATTCCGTAAAGTTTAATCACGCCAGCGTCTATGTCTCCTGCGGCCATTGAAAATTGTACAGCATCAACTGCTGAGGTTGTGTTTCCATATCCACCACCATACTGAGTATTTATAGCATCAGAACTTGCATGACTCGGCACTGTCCATGTAAAATGTTTAACAAAAGTAGTTGAAGATGGATTAAATAAATATAGTTCACCGCTTGAACTTTCATTATTTTCATGACCAATATTTTCAACCATAACTTGAACTCCTGTGCCTTGTGCTAAATCTAATCCATCTAAATAATCAAATTCAGTAGCGGTATCTGCCTCATTATGAAAAGCCCTAAAAACAGCACTTGTTTTAGCAACATTATAGTTACTGCCACTATCTACTGACAAATTAAAACAAAAAGTTGTGTTATGATTAGATGGATGTATATTAATAAACTTAAATAGATAAATTGGATATGTGTTATCTAAAACAACATCTGATGCTCCATCAACAAAACTTAATGTAGAACTTGAACTTGCTGTTAAAGTTTTAATATGTGTCATACCACCAGCAGGTAAACTTTCCAGTGCTGTAACACTACTTAAAGATTGGTTATTGTATTTAACTAACGCCATATAATTTAAAAGTTCCTGCCCCAATAGTACTAGTATTAGTGCCAAATTGAATACCATCAATAGCAGCGGTTACATTACAGTACCCAGTAATATACTGTTGTTCGCATTGACCATTACGATCGGCTGCATTAACGATTATATAATGTTTAACATATGTTGTATTACTTGGATCAAATAAATGTAAAAATCCTGAGGAAGACGCTTCATTAGCATTTCCCGTATAGTGTATGCTTTGCGCAGATGTAGCATTTGCTAAATCTTGTCCAGTTTGATAACCAGCCTCTGTACTAGTATCATCTTCTGCATGACCAATTCTAAATGCTGCAGATTGTTTAGTAGCGTCATAAGCTGTACTCCCATCTCTAAAGTTAACTGTTAATTGTTGGTCGTTAGAGTTTGGGTGAACATTAATCCATTTTACAATATATTCTTTATAAGTAGAATCAATTCCTGAAGCAAAAGTTATCGTAGAGCTATCACTAGCTGTAACTGTAGAAATTAAAGTCCAAGCACCACCAGTAATACTTGATGGTACAGCGGTAACTTCTGATAAAGATTGATTATTTGCAAGTTTAATAGACATTAACTAACTCCATACATTATTATAGTTCCACTATCTATAGCGCCACTATGAAATTTAAATTGTATTGCATTAACTGCACTTGTGGTATTAATATATCCTGCCGCGTAAGCATTACTGCTGTATGCAGCAGTTTGTGCCATATTTTGATCTGCATGCATAAAACTTTTTACAAAAGTTGTATTACTAGGATCAAATAAATGAAACGTTCCAACACAACTACCATCAGCATTATTGCTAACACCATCCACTTGCAAAGGAACAAAACTTGTAGATTGTGCTGCATCTCTTGATGTATTGTAACCTAAAGAAGCCGCAGTATCTGCTTCATCGTGATAGGCACTAAATACAGTTGAGGTAGTAGCTACGTTATAGTTACTTCCACTATCAATACTAGCTTGAAAAGTTAGATAAGCATTATTTGTTGCTGGATGAAGATTAATAAACTTAAAAATATATTCTTTATAGGTGCTATCTATTCCTGAAGTAAAAGATAATGTACTACTACTACTAGCTGTTACACTAGAAATTTTTGTTAATCCCCCTGTGCCTGTAGCACCAGAACCAAAAGAATGATCGTATTTTAAATCTGAATATGTACTCATTAAGCTATCCCGTAAAGTTTAATTGTGCCAGCATCTATGTCTCCTGATGCCATTGCAAACTGAACTGCGTCAACATCACTTGTAGTATTAACATACCCTCCTACAAAACAGTCAAATGCTGCTGGAGCTGATTGTACACAAGATGATCTCCATATAAAATGTTTAACATAAGTGCTTGATGATGGGTTAAAAAGCCAAAGTTCGCCTGATAATGATTCATCATTTCCGGTTCCTAAATTTCCAGCAGTAAGAACCTGACCAGTTCCTTGTGCTATATCATCACCATCTTTATAATCAAGATCTGTACTAGTATCTCCCTCATTATGGTATGCTCTAAAATTAGTGGTAGTTTTAGTTGCATTATAATTAGAACCAGCATCTGTACTAAAATTAAATCCAAAAAACGCTTGTGCTGATGGATGAATATTAATAAGCTTAAAAAGATATGTTCTATATGTATTATCTAATACAACATCAGAACTCCCATGGACAAAACTAAGAGTTGAACTTGAACTTGCTGTTAAGGTTTTAAGAAGAACTAATGATCCACCAGAACCACTTGGAACAGCATAATCGTATCTTATGTTTTCATATGTACTCATTAACTTACAACTCCAAATAATTGAATGTTTCCAGCGTCTATTGTTCCTGAAGCCATTGAAAATTGTACAGCATCAACAGCACTTGTAGTATTTGCATATCCTGCAGTACAGTTAGTATTATAATAATCACTGTCAGTAAAACCTCCAGTTACTGCTATAAAATGTTTTACAAAAGTTGTATTGCTAGGATCAAATAAATGCATATATCCTGCACCCCCAGCATCATTATCACTACTAAAAGATAAACCTAAAGAATGTGCACCTGTTCCTGTTATATCATGACTAGATTGATAAGATAAACTTGTAGCGGTATCAGCTTCATCGTGAGATCCAAAGAAAAAAGTAGTAGTTTTTGAAACATTATAGTTGCTTCCACTATCAACGCTAAAATTAACAGTTAAATGTGCCTGTTCTGATGCGTGAATATTATTAAAAATAAATAAGTATTCTTTGTATGTATTATCTAAGACAACATCTGATGCTCCGTCTACAAAACTAAGAGTCGAACTTGAACTTGCTGTTAAAGTTTTAATTAATTTAAGCCCACCAGCATTTGCAAATGAAACGTTATATTTGATAGCGTTATATGTGGACATGTTATTTGTCCCTTAACAACCAGCCCTGCGTAGCATCTACGTACACTAAAGTAAAGCCGGCTCTTTCAGTTGATACTGTAAGATTAGATGTAGCCCCTTGAATCTTGTGTGAGTTTCTTGCAACTGTTAAATTGTTTGTATCAAATGTAGCACCATAATCAATTATCCATATTTCATCTCCGCGTGAAGCTGATGAAGGTAAAGTCATTGTAAGCGCTGAACTAGATGTGTCTACAAAATATCCTCGTCCTGCAACCATTGTAGTATTTGATGTAATTACAGCTTGCCAATCAACTATACCACCAGTGTTAGCAGCAAGTTTTGGCTCAGTTATTGTTGCGTCAGAAGGAGTACCTATGTCAAGTACATTACCTAATAACATCACAAAGTCGATAGAGTCATTTGAAGTCAGTGTCGAAGCGAATGACAAAGTGGAGCCCGCTATAGTAAAAGAACTGCCTGGTTTTTGTAAAATTCCATTTAAGCTAACCAACATATGATTAGCACTTTCTGGCTCTACATTTGTTCCTGAGACCTGAAGTGTATAATCAGCAGTCGTTGTTGCTGTTAAAGCATCACAAACTTGAAAATTCCCTACTACTGGCTGTTTTCCTATATACATTTAAAGCTCCTTTTTTCTTGTTTATATTTCATTTTATCTTGCATTACAAGGTACTCCATTTGAATTTACGAAAGGTGCTTCTGCAAAAGCCCAGTATAAATATTCTGTTGAACCACCATTATGACCAGAACCTGACACTCCTAGTTTAAAACCATTAGACAAAAAATCTAATACGCCAGTTTCAGTAAATTCAGTCTGTGAGTTACTATTAGGTTGTAATGCTTTATCTGTAGGATTACCTAAGTCTCTTTTGTTATCGTAAATATGCCAATTTTCTGTATTATAACCTTTTATCATAACCATAGCTGGTTTAAAGCCTAAGTAAACAAAGGCCCCATTTGCATTTCCTGTACCTGTATAATTTCCAAATTTAGAAAATCCCTGAACATTTTGCCACGCCCATATCAAATAGTTTTTCGATGCTGTATTACCCCAAGTGTTACCTGCATCTGATGGTGTAGTTATTGTTGTAGAATTAGCAGACATTAAATAATTTTGTTCCATATTTTCTGCTGTGGTTAATTTTATTCTGTCAGTTCCTTCAAGATACATAGTAAGATCAGTTTCATCATCTGTAAGGTTTTTTATCATCCAAAGAGCCGGTGTACCATTTAATCCATGACCAACACTTTGAGAAGTTGAACCATTTCCTGTAAATTTCATTAGTGAAAAACCCGCTGTAGTATCAGCACTTACTGTTGCTGTAATATCTCCCTCTGAATTAGATGATCCTGAGCCACCACCTTTCCAACACCAAGCAACATAAGTTTGTCCTGTATCGTTTAATTGATCCTGATAACCTACGGTAAAACCATTACTATCAAATGAGTTTAAAATATCGCTATCTGATTCTTCGTTATCATCACTACTTGTAAATAGCATCTTATTTGCTCCTCTAACTTGGTCACAAAGTTGGTGATGCTGGGTCCCTCCCCTTTGTTTTCCCCAAACCCAAGTTGGTTCCATATCAGTTTCACCATCAAAAGTAAGAGCCTGAGTGCTTGAATTCCCTGACCATAATTTAACTTGAAAATATGCTTCGGAATCGTCTATTGTTGTATAAGCCATTATCCAAACTCCCCTAAGTTTTTAGAACACAGTGCATAATATCCAGTTGGTGGAGCATACTCGAAGTTTCCATATCCGTTAGCGTCTGCGTTTCCAGATGAGATTGCGAACGCTGGACATCCACCAAAATTTAAACTCATAGTTGCTGAAGCAGAATTAGCAGCAAAAGCACAACTTGGTAAGTAAAATTTTGCTGGTGTACTAGCAACTGCCGTTATTGATTCTGCTCCTGTTCCAGTAGCTCCTGTAGTTGGATCTCCTGAATTTTGCCAAGTTCCACCTTTACTCCAATATATTTTTGAATTATCTACATCTAAAGCCACACCAATAATATCACCAGCAGTATAAGTATCACCATATCCAGATGTATCTACAGCATCATTATTATAAGTACCTCCATTTTGACCAACATATCCATAACCTGTTGCTGGATGCCAAGTTGTTTGCCCTGTGCCTGTAAAAGCTTGTCCTACTACTCCAACTGTATATTCATCATTATCACCTGTTTTTGATACGGGCGAAAACTCAAAATACCATTTCCCCGCAGCAACACCCATAGTTGCTTGTGCACCTGTATATCCTGATGAAGCAGTTATAACTTGACAATTACCCTCAGCAAAAGAATTTACTGTATAATAATTATCTAAAGGATTCATTGTACAAAAATTATTTGTAGGAGTGTCAGTTGCCTGGTCTGCTGCGGCTATATTGGTTTCAGACAAGTCTGTTCCGCCATTTTTATCATTTCCCAAGTTCGCTGAATCTTCAAAATCTAAATAAAAACCTGAGGTTCCGTAAGAAATACTTGCTTGTTTTGGTTGCCATATGGTAGGGGAATCGCTGTTATACTCTCCAAATTCTGTGGGAGCATAAGATTGACCTTCTGAAAAATGAATCTCTGCCATATAACCATCAAAATATTGTGCTGAAGCTGTTGCACCAATACGAAGTGTATTACCATTTGCAGTAATGTTATCTGCTACATTTTGATTGGGCATTGTATCTGTTGAATAGCCACCATGATTTCTTTCATCTACTCCATTAATATATAGTCTAAACCTATCGTTAGCAGTACCTTGGGTTGAGTCATATCTTACCACAATATGCATCCAAGCTCCGGGATCTTGAAAAACTCGGTTTGTAATTACATATCCACCACCAGCTGCATTTGATCCATGTCCAGAAATTTCTATTTTGTCATTGTCATCAAATCTAAAATAAGTATCTCCTAAACCACTACCACCTGTTGAAGTAAAAAATCTTTGATATGAACCCATTATTCCTCTTTTAACCCATAAAGATAATGTGTATTTAGTAGTAGCAGAACTACCGACACTTTTTGAATGTTGTGGACTATCTCCATCATTAAACCGACAGGAATTGGCTATTGTATAAGGTGCTATAAACTTAATTCCCGGATAAAGAAAACTATTGATTGGCATTAACTCTCCAATCTTGGTATATCACCTAATGGTCTAACGCCATCTGAATTTCTTGTATATAAAGTCTGTAAAGCGGCTACATTATTTGCATCTAAAATTTTAGTCTCCATTTCAGCTGCTTTATTTCTAACCGATCCTCTATGAGTTGAAATAGTTGAAGGGATTGCTGTTCCAGCGTCTGCTTTTCTAACTACATACCAATCTGTTTGAGCTAATTCACTGGCTGCTTGAGACTTTACATCTCTAATTAACTTTGTTTTTAATCCTTCTAATTTTACAGTGCTAGTATTCGCACCGGAAGGTGCCTCACCGTCGTCAATTTCTTTTTGCGTCCATTTAGTGTCTTCATGATTTTTAGCAGCGGCATCTCCATAAGAACCTGTAACTTTACCACTTCCAAAAGCATAAGTAACATTGGTATTAATATACCATTTCTCATCTTTTCTTTTAGAAGTATCCATTTCTATTTCATAGATACCAATAGCTTCTCTCTCAGCTTTAGACCATAAAGTAAAAATTTCTTTTGGGTACTGTAAATCTCCAATGGTAATACCTTTTTTACCACTTAATATTTTTGTAATTGATCCTGATTCTACTAATGCAAACATAATATTAACTTAGTGTTAAAGCTTGGTTTCTACCAACTTCTAACCATTTACTCCCATTATAACGAAACACAAAAACATCTCCAAGATTAGCTGTAGTTGTTAACGTAGGAGCTGTGTCACTGGCAAACTCGTACGCCGCGTTCCACGTTAAGGTCCTACTTCCTGTTCCATCTTGAATTATTAATAGTGAGATAAACTGTCCAGTAGTTCCATTTGATGCTGCACCCAATGTTCTGTTTCCAGCCAAGGTGACTTTAGCAACATCTTGTGTTGCTGCGTTCCAAGTAATAGATGAACCATCTGTAAGAGCTGTTTCCGTATAATTTAATTTAGCAGATGTAATTAAATCATCAGCTATATCACTAGCTGCAAGAGCAACTTGAGCTGGTTGTTGTCCTATATACGACATATTATGTTATCTCCATTATAGACAATGTGCCTGAGAGTTTGTCAGCCACAGAACAATCTATTTTTAAAACATCAGTTGTTTCCATAACAACTTTTCCGCCTGATAAAAGTTCCAAAGAACTCCCTGCGGGAATGTTTACGTCTTTCGCTAAAAACGATGTTCCATTTGTAACATTGTTTGCCCCATTCCTATTTGCTGTATCACTAACAAGTTCTACCTCTGCAGTAACTGCAGATGAATGTATGTTAGTAAGGATCAAACCAAGTACAACTGTAGTCGTACTTGATGCCACCGTATACATAGTATACGCTGTACCTGCTGAGTTAGGTTCTGCTGCAAAAGTTACTACTTTGAACGTATTTGCCATATTTTATCCTCCTAAAATTCTTTTTATATACTACCCCAAAGCAATTGCAAGAGCAGTAGGGTCCTCAATTGATGTATGATCAGTTCCTGCTAAATTTAATGTATCACAATATAATGTCCCATCAAAATAGCCATCTTTAAATTCTAGCGATGAAGTACCTAAATCAACATCATTATCGGTTGTTGGTTTTAAAATACCATCATCTAATTGAATCTGAGAAGTCCCATCAATATCAAAAATAATACTATTGTCTGTACTAAAATCTATATTTGCATGTGATGATCCATATCCCAATGCTAAACTTGTATTATAGATTGAAGTAATTGCTGTTTGAGCTGCGGCCACACGTGCTGCGGCTAAGGTGCCTGAACCTATGTTCGAAGCATTAGTTGTATCTGTTGTTGCAGAACTTGCTAAAGATGTTCCATTAACTGTAATCGCATCGGCTTCTAAAGTTCCATCAATATCTGCATCACCTGATACATCTAAAGAACCTGCTATTAATTTAGCTTCTGTTCCACTAAATACTTCTGATGAGTTACTAGCAGCAGTAAGAAATACAAATCCTGTTGCACTATCATCATAACCCATGAAACCAATTCGAGCATTAGAACCATCGTGGTATCTAAATTCTATACCTCTATCTTTATTATCGTCTGAACCAGGTGCACTATCTCCACCTAAAGTAAAGACAGGGTCATCAACGGTAGTTGTCGTACTGTTTACCGTTGTAGTTGTTCCATTAACAGTTAAGTCTCCAGTTATTGTTAAGTTATCTGCAACTGTAACTTCTGAAGTTGAATGTCCCAATGTAACTGCAATACCAGAAGTTTCTGTCGCAATTTTTAAAGCACCTGTACTATTTGTAATATATGAATTTGAACCATCGTGATATACCTGCATATCACCGCCATCACCAATTTTAATTGGTGAAGAGTCTGTTAATTCTAATGCGTCATCTGATTCATCCCATAATAAGAAACTTCCAGATGTAGCACCAAAGAATTTAACATCTACTCCAGTGTCATCAACACCAGTAGTAACTGCACCATCTATTTGTACAGCGCCATCTATATCAACAGCATCTAAATTAGCTGTGCCGTCAACATCAATATCTCCTGCAAGATCAATTCCTGCTGCACCTGCTAGGACTAAATCATCTGTTGATGTATCCCATAACATATAAGCACTTGCTGTATCTCCAAAGAATTTTACATCATACCCTGTGTCATCAACACCAACTGTAATTGTATTATCGACTTGGATTGCGCCATCTAAATTTGTTGTACTAGAAACCGTTAAAGCATCTGTTGTTACAGTTCCATCAAAATATGCATCTTTAAATTCTAAAGAAGAAGTACCTAGATCAATATCATTATCTGTAACAGGTTTTAAAACTCCATCAGCTAATGTAATTTGTTGAGTGCCATCAATATCAAAAATAATACTATTGTCTGTGCTAAAATCTATATTCGCGTGAGAAGAACCATATCCAACTGCTAAACTTGAATTATACATAGAGGTAACTGCTGTTACCGCACCGCCTGTTAAAACTGATGTACCACCAACCGTGATTGCATCTGCTTCTAAAGTTCCATCAAAATAAGCATCTTTAAATTGGTAAGAAGAACTTCCTAAATCTATATCATCATCTGTAACTGGTAAGATTGCGCCATCAGTAATTGTAACTTGTCCCGTTCCTGAAGCTGTAAATAAAATAGTATCATCAGTGTTAGCACCAATGTGTGTATCCGCATCAGCGTCTAATATAATTCCGCCTGCGGTACCGTTAACATCAACTTTATTGTCTTTAATTAAAACGCTATCAATAGTTACACCAGATCCTGAAGTCGTTTCTGAAATTGTATTAGCTGCAATTGTGCTTCCAGATAAAGCTGTAAAAGTGTTAGCTGTAAATCTAAAATCATCTGCGCCAGCAATTGCAATATCTATTTGATCGTCTGTGTCTGCTGTAATAGTTGTATCAGCGTCAGCATCTAAAGTTAGTGAATTACCATTTAAATCTTGTGCTCCAACTCCGCCACCTATGTTTGTGTCAACAACATCAGTACCGTTACAATATAAAATTTTTGTTCCTTTATCAGAAGTTCCCCAAGTAACACCAGTTTGACCTGATACCATAAATTGAACAGTGTATGCTCCAGAAGTTTGGTTATCTATAATCCACCATTTTTCTTTTGCTGTTACCGTTACAACTTGGTTCCCAGTGATAGTTCCAGTTAGAGCAATAACTGCATTTCTTGCACTATCTCCTACAGTACCGTCTGTATAAGTTAAAGCTGTTGTATCTGCGCTGCCCGCAATAGACACCGCAACATAACCTCTAATTGCTTCTTCTAAAATTTGTAAGTTGGTATTAGTTTTTGTTCCCCAGTTACCGGCGTTTTCGCCAGTTGTCATCAACTCTGTTCCAATATCTGTATAACTTGATGCCATTTATTCTCCTATGCGCTTCCTACAAACACCTCTACATCTACAGAAGACGTATCTGCGGTTGCTGTAATATCTACTAAATCATTTAATGATACTGTTAATGCAGAACCTCCTGCATGCATCGTATCTACAACTCCACCGCTATTATCACCTGGATAAATAAACGAGTGACCTGCATCTACTTTAATTGCAAACTCTGTACTATCTTCATCTCTAAATGTTAATGTAAGATGGTTGCTTGAATCTAAATTTGTAATTCTAATGTATCTAACATCGTCTTCATCAAATTGACCTGCTAAATAACTTTTTGATAAATCTGTTGAAGAAGCTGTAGCAAAACCTAATAACCCTGTTTCAGTAGTTGAAATAGTTACGATTCTTTTAACAATTTCATTAACGCTAGAAATATCTAATGATCTCTCACTATTGTAGCTGTTATTATTTAATGTAATTTCTTCTATTATTTTTGTTGTTAGTGTTGCCATATTTTAATTCCTTACGGTGTTTGTTGAGGAACTGGTATACGAGGTTCCCCATCCGTATAGTCATCCCTTCTTCTTCTACCTATTTGTTCTGCACCAAACTTCTGTACTTCAGCTTGATACTTCTGTTCATATAATTGTAGCATATCCATCGGCCCTTTTAAATAGCTAAATGCCTCTACTAGACACGCATACAGAAGACCATTTCCAAAATTTAAACTCAAGTAAGTTGTAGTATTTGCTGAGCTTAATCCTAGAGGTCTAGCATTGTAATGAATTTTGTACATAAAAGCTGAACTTGGAGTTGGAACAAGTGTAACTCGTCCAGAAGAAGCGGCTCCTGCGCCTGTAGCTCCTCCAGACATTGCATAATATTTTGGTGTTCCAGTTGTTGTTTCAGCAGCATCATATTCACGTAAATAACTAATATCTTTTTTTTCTAACCAACTATTTGCTCCTGTAGCTGCCGTTGTTGATGTATAAACTTGAATTCCTCTTACAAATAAAGTTCCTGCTGGAGTATAAAAATTATCTTTTGAAGCAACTAAATTACCGACCATATCTCTTCTATCAGCATCTATTGGAATATCTCTTTGTATTCTAAGTTCTGAATTATCAATAAATTGATCCGTAATAGTACTAGATAATACAGTCGTTCCTACTTCAGTGTAGTTTTGAATTGCTGTTGTTAATGTTGAATAAGTAAATCCTGCCATATTATGCTGTTATAGTTGCTGGTCCAGCCGAACAACTATTTCCTCCTCCTGATACTCCCCCACTTGTAGCAGTGTTTGTATTCACAGTAAAGTGGTAGTAATCATCTGTATTTGTAATATCTCCACTTGAATCTCGTTTTCCAACTGTAATTGAATAGCCAGATGAATAAGCTACATTGGATCCTGATATTCCGTCAAAATCAGTTGGATTTTGGTAACTATCAGAATCAGAACTTGTCCAAATAGGACCTCTAAATCTTACAGTGTCACTTGTAGATCTGCCGTGACTTTTTTCATAAACATTTATAATTCCAGAACTAGCTGCAATAGTTTCAAAAGGATCCGGTCCTAACATTCTAGCTACTTCATTTTCTTCTCTTGCAGGTCTTGCATTTGCTAAACCATGACCATCTCCTGAGTAATGTCTTGTTTCTAATTGAGGATGTTTTGCTTCAAATTCAGATTTATGAACTAACATACCATTCCATTCTCTAACCATTTCAGAATAGGGAAATTCCATTCCTGATCTATCTGATATTGCTTTAGCATATTTTCCTCTTGCAAATGGCATAATTAACTACTCGGGTAATAATTTTTAGGAGTTATGTAAGTACTTGTTGAAGAACCATCTTCTGACAAAGCTCTTGCTAACTCATCTTCATATAATAATTTTAATTCTTGAACTCTTTGTGGTGCAAATTTTTGAGCTAAATAAAAGGATAGCCCTGAACACATACAAGGTACAAATCTGTATGGAACGTCTGTTGCATCAGTATAAGTTGAATCTGCGTCTTGAATTCTTTTTACAAAATAAATATGCATGTCTTTAGACGCTGCTGTAGAATCTGGAGTCGGGTAAATAGTGACTGTAGTCTTATCGACAAATCTTTGAACAAAATATCTTGAAGGTGTTCCTTTAGATAACTTATTAGCTAAACCAGAATAAGTTGCTCTATCTGTTTTTGTTAAAGCAGAATCAGCTTGTGTAGTTTCAGTTCTTCCAGTTCTATAAGTTGCTTCTAAAATATCAGCAACTCCATAAGTAGATGAACCGCTTGTTCCACCGTTTGTAGTAGAAGAAGTTCCATCTCCTGATGCTCTATAGAAAGTATATTCAGCTTGTCCTTCGATTAGATCAATATTGGTATCTCCTACTTCCCAGTAGTGTAAACCTCTATTGCCCCATTCTTGAAACATTACATTTAAAGAACGTCTAGCTGTTTTTAATTGATAGCCACTTGTAGCTTGTAAACCTATTCTTTCATAGGCTTCAGCTATGATCTCATCAACAGCAAATGTTTTGTCAAAAGTGACTGTACCAGAAGTAGTATTCGCCATGCGTTACCCTCCTAATAAATTTTCTGAAACTCTGCTATAACTGTGTACATGTTACCATCGTCTGCGGCACCAGGTACTACAAAATTAACATCACTTTGATTACTGTTACTAGATTTATCTGCAGGTATTCCACCAAATTCTCTAAAGTCCCAATATCCTGCGCCAGTTAAACCAATGATAGGAATATCTCCATCAGAGTCTTCTTCATCTAATCTTGCGTATGAATCTCCGCCATCTCCACCTTGACAAGAATACCAAACTCTAAGTAGTCCTAAATGAGCCACTGCAGTTCCGTCTGCTCTAGCGTCTAAAGCTGAGACATCACCAAAAACTGTAGTTCCACCTGATCCGTCTGATTGATTTACTATTTTAATAACAACTCTCTTATCGTTCTGTTGTAAGATAGTTGGTCCTGTTACTGTGTCTGCCATAATCCCTCCTTAATTAAGATTATTAGATGGGGCCGAAGCCCCATCATAAAGTTAGTTATTAATTGTCTGCAAATGCAGGTGCATCTGCA